>Ga0137415_10000401_pt1 | contig 41058 bp, 39 predicted proteins | sample CZODoug3_1_1_16f_FD_183082 | JGI IMG/M metagenome (GOLD analysis project Ga0137415, IMG submission 183082) | Vadose zone soil fungal communities from Angelo Coast Range Reserve, California, USA - CZODoug3_1_1_16fungal (Hybrid Assembly) | ecosystem: Environmental > Terrestrial > Soil > Vadose...
ACTGGTGAAATCTGGACGTTCAATGCAGTCATCACAGATACCGGCGACGAGCCATGGCCCTTTCAGGCTTCTATCCGCTGGCCGGGCGAACATCAGCGTGGCGGGGAATTGATCATTCGAGAATCGTTGCTTCAGACAGATCAGGCATGGCGCGCTTTCGCGTGCGCATCTCAATAACCATTTCCCCGCTACGCACCGCATTGCTTCTTTTTGCGGATGTTCCATGATTTCGGACGGAGTCAGCACGTTGATTTCAAGCTGGCCCTTCGCCGCTTCGAGCATTGGCCGGACGAACCGGCGCTGGTCGAGGGCAGCGCGTTTCCTGCGTTCGTGGCGGTTCATAGCCAACCTCCCGCCAAAACGATGACAGAGGGGGCTTGAACAGCGGCGGACGGTTTGATATTTCTTTGGTCGATCCGGCTTCGTGTTCGGTTCAGCCTAGTGTAAGCAGCATTCAGAGCCTCGATGCCCGCAGCATCGGGGCTCAATTTTTTCAGTCTCATTTTTTAGCTCCACTTTAATTCCCTCCCTTGTGGCTTTTTCAGCCGTTAATTTTCGCTTGGCGGTGACTGGGTTGCTGCTCATGGTTGGCGCGCTTGCGGGGTGTGGTTTTCTACGGGATAGCGGCACGCGCCGACTTCTATCCCTCGCCACTTTGCAGCCTGATCAACTTCTTAACGTCAGCTGCAATGTCGGCGATCGGATCACGGCGACCGTGACCTCGCCCGTGCCGGTGGCGATCAAGACCGGGCTCACCGATCAGGACTACATCGAGGTGACGAGCGGCTTGACGGAGCAGGACACCGTGCTCGTGCTGCCGAGCGCGTCCCTCGTGCAGGCGCAGCAGCAGTTCCGCCAGCGCTTCCAGAACGTCACCGGGGGCGGGCTGCCGGGGCTGCGACAACAGCAGCAACAAGGCACACCGGCGAGATGACGAGACGGATCGTGATACGATATCGCGCGGCCGCGGTGGTGTTCGTGCTCGTCGCCATCGCCGCCTGCACCAAGGCGGAGTCGGCACCGCCGTACTCTCTGGTTCCGGTCGCGCGCCGCGACATCGTCGTCACCGCCACCGCCTCGGGCGCGATTCAGCCGATCCTGACCTTGAGCGTGAAATCGAAGGCCTCCGGGGAGATCCTCCAGATGCCGGTCCAGACCGGGGACGAGGTCCGGAAGGGTACGCTGCTGGCGAAGATCGACCCGCGCATCCCGCAAAACAACCTGACGCAGGCCCAGGCGAACCTCAACGTGGCCGAGGCACAGCTCGAGAATGCGACCGCGCAGCTCAAGCGTAGCGACGCACTCTACCAGAGCAAGTCCATCACCGAGAGCGACTACGAGGCGGCCAAGCTCTCCTACGCGACGGCCCAGGCGGCCGTCGCCACGGCCCAGGCGAACCTGCAGACCGCCAGGGACGCGATGGAAGACACCCAAGTCCGGGCGCCGATCACCGGCACGGTGCTCGAGCTCGATGCCGTGCTCGGTACGGTAATCTCGAGCCCGACCAACGACGTCGCCGGCGGCACCGTCATCTTGAAGATGGCGAACCTCGATACGGTGCAGGTCTCGGCGCTCGTGGATGAGACCGACGTCGGCAAAGTGCGGGCCGGCTTGCCGGTGACGATCACGGTCGACGCCTACCCGAACCGGCGGTTCGACGGCCGCGTCCTGAAGATCGAGCCCCAGGCACAGGTGACCCAGAACGTCACCATGTTCCCGGTCGACGTGAACATCTCGAACCCCGACCACCTGCTCAAGCCGGGGATGAACACCGAAGTGGAAATCCACATCGGACAGCGCCAGGGGGTGCTGGCCGTGCCGAACGCCGCGCTGCGGACCCCGCGCGACGTCGGCTCGGCGGCCAAGGTGCTCGGCCTCGATTCCACGATCGTCCAGCGCGAGCTGGCCGCCGCGCCGGCGACGGCGGGGCCACGGGCCGGCGCGGACACCGCCGTGAGCGACGGCGGCAAGCTGCACGCGGCGGAGCCGCCGAAAGGGGGCGCGCCGTTCACGACGCGCGACGGCCGCACGATCACCCTCCCCGGCGGGCCGGCGGCCGGCGGCGCCAGCGGCAGCTACATCGTGTTCGCGCGGCGGAGCGGCAAGATCGCGCCGGTCCCGATCCAGACGGGCCTCACCGATCAGGACTACATCGAGGTGATGGGCGGCGTAACCGAAGGTGACACGGTGCTCGTGCTGTCGAGCGGCGCGACGAGGTAACGATGCTGCTGGGCGAGATCATCGTGGTGGCCCTGGAGGCCCTGCGGGCGAACAAGCTGCGCTCGCTGCTCACCATGCTGGGCATCATCATCGGCGTGGGCGCGGTGATCACGATGGTCGCGTTGGGGTCGGGAGCGCAGAAATCGGTGCAGGACCGGATCCAGTCGCTCGGGCCGACGCTCCTCAGCGTGTACCCCGGCCAGAGCTTCATGCGCGGCGTCGCGAGCGGCTCGCGCGTCAGCCTCACGTTGGACGACGACACCGCGCTCGCCAATAACGCCCGCTACGTCGCCGCCGTCGTGCCCGAGCTGAGCGCCAACCTCCAGGTCCAGCAGGCCAACCAGAACATCAACGTGAACATCGTGGGCACGACGCCCGCCTACGTGACGGTCCACGCCTACAGCATCCCGGCCGGCCGCATGTTCACGGCCGGCGACGACGCGGCGCGGCGCCGCGTCGCCGTCGTCGGAGCGGCCATCCCACAGATGCTCAACTCGAACCGCGACGCGATGGTCGGCCAGGAAATCCTGATCCGGGGCATCTCGTTCGAGATCATCGGTGTGCTCTCGGAGAAGGGCTCGCAAGGGTCGTTCTTCAACCCCGACGAGCAGATCCTCATTCCCCTCCAGACCGCCCGCTACCGCGTCATCGGCACGGACCGGCTGCGCAGCATCACCGTCCAGGCGGCCGACTTGAATTCCATGAACCTGGCGATGATCGAGATCGAGCGGGTGCTGCGGCGCCAGCACAAGATCCGTCCGGGCCAGGACGACGACTTCCAGATCCGCAATCAGACGGACATTCTGGCCACGTTCCAGCAGACCACGGAGACGTTCAAGTACCTGCTCGCCGGCATCGCCGCGGTGAGCCTGCTCGTGGGCGGCATCGGCATCATGAACATCATGCTGGTGTCGGTCACCGAGCGCACCCGTGAAATCGGCGTCCGCAAGGCGCTCGGCGCCACGCGGTTCAACATCCTGTTCCAGTTCTTGGTCGAGGCGCTGGTGTTGTGCCTGGCCGGAGGGCTGATCGGCGTGCTGCTCGGCTCGCTCGGCGCCATCGTGTTGTCGCAGCTGGCGCACTGGAACACCCTGATCTCGCCGCTCGCGATCCTGCTGGCATTCGTGTTCAGCGCGGCCGTGGGCCTGTTCTTCGGCATCTGGCCCGCGCGGCGGGCGGCGGCGCTCGATCCGATCGTGGCGCTGCGTTACGAGTAAGACATTGCGGATTGCGGATTTCGGATTGCGGAATTGATCGACTGGCATCGCATCGTCACCTACGAATCGTCAGCTCGGTTGGCCAATCCGCAATCCACAATCCGCAATCCGCAATTTATCTTTGCGCCATGCTCGCCCTCCTCTTCGCCCTTCAATCCGCCGATCCGCCGACCTACAGCGGCCTCGCGAAGCAGCTCGCCGTCGCGATCCCCCGCATCGCCGCCGACGCCCGTGTCGATGGCCTGCTCGATGAGCCGGTGTGGCAGCGCGCCGCGCGTCTGATCGGCTTCTCGCAGTACCGCCCCGTCGACGGCCGGCCCGCCGAAGATTCGACCGAGGTGCTCGTGTGGTACGCACCCGACGCCATCTGGTTCGGCGTGCGCGCCTACGAGCCGCACGGCAACGTGGTGCGTGCCACGCTGGCCGACCGCGACAACATCGACGCGGACGACAACATCCAGATCCTGCTCGACACCTACAACGACCACCGCCGGGCGCTGTTGTTCGCCGTGAACCCGCTCGGGGTGCAGGAGGACGGCGTGCGCAGCGAGGGGCAGGACGCGGGCGCCGCGGGCGGTGGCGCGTCGGCCACCGGACGGTTCGACGGCGTCGTGGACCTGAGCCCGGACTTCGTCTACCAGTCGCGCGGCCATCTGACCGCGTGGGGGTACGAGCTCGAAGTGCGCATCCCCTTCAAGAGCCTGCGCTACCAGAGCACCGATCCGCAGTCGTGGGGCCTGCAGGTGGTGCGAGTCGTGCAGCACTCGGGCTACGAGGACACCTGGACGCCGGTGTTCCGAGCGAGCGCGAGCTTCCTGATTCAGTCCGGCCGGCTCACGGGACTCACCGAGCTGAAGCGCGGCGTGGTCGTCGATCTCACGCCGGAATTCACGTCCAAGGTCGACGGCGCGCCGGCCGGGGCCGGTTACGACTACCGCGGCACCCCCGAGCTGGGCGGCAACGTGCGCTGGGGGATCTCGCAGAACCTGGGCCTCGCCGCCACCGCCCACCCGGATTTCTCGCAGGTCGAAGCCGACGTCGGCCAGGTCACGGTCAACGAGCGCTTCGCGCTGTTTTATCCGGAGAAGCGGCCGTTTTTCCTCGAGGGCCTCGAGCAGTTCGACACGCCGAACCGGTTGATCTATACGCGGCAGATCGTTCAGCCCGTCGCGGGAGCGAAGCTCACGGGCAAGGTGGGCGCCACGGCGGTCGCCTACCTCGGCGCTGTGGACGACCACACGCAGTCCGCTGCCGGCAGCAATCCGGTCTACAACCTGCTGCGGCTGCGACGGGACCTCGGCGCGAGCTCGACCGCCGGGCTCGCATACACCGACCGGATCGATGGCGACGACTACAACCGCGTGCTCGGCGGCGACGCGATGGCGGTTTGGAAGAAGATCTGGTTCTCCCAGGCGCAGCTCGTCAGCTCGTGGACGAGCGACGCGGGCGGCGCGCGGGCGGGCCAGTTCTGGGCGGTGACGTTCGCCGACCGCACCGGACGCAACTATGGGAATCACTTCGAGCTGCTCGGCGCTACGCCCCGGTTCGCCACCCGGAGCGGCTTCATCAACCGCGTCGGCTTCGTGCAAGCGCGAATCGCCAACCGGTTCACGTGGTACGGCAGGCCCGGGGCGCTCGTGGAGCAGGTCACCACCTTCATCGCGTTGCTGCCGCTCTGGCGCTATGACGACTTCTTCCGGTTGCGGGGCATCTTCGAGGGCGGGCCGCAGATGACCTGGACCGCGACCCTGCGCGGCGGGTGGAACCTGAATACCGTCGTGACCAACAGCGCGCAACGGTTCGACCCCGACGTCTACGCCGGGTACCGTGTGGACCGTACTGTGGACACGGTCTCGTTCGCCGTCCCGCACGGGCTGTACAACCTGTGGAGCGTGAACGCTGGCGTGGGCACGCCCAACCGCGCCTTCACCTTCAACGCGAACGTGGGCTACGGCGCGACCGCGATCTTCGCGGAGGCGGCCGCCGGCCGGCGGGTCGTCGTCCAGGCGACCGCCGGCTGGAAGCCCACGCCCGCCGTGCGGATCGAAGCGCGCTGGGCCCACGTGCGGCTCACCCGGGCGCGGGGCGGAAGCCGCTTCTCGACGGCGAATATCCCGCGCTTGAAGCTCGAGTACCAGCTCTCGCGCGCCGTGTTCTTCCGATACGTGGGCCAGTATTTCGCGCAGGACCAGGTCGCGCTGGAAGACCCTCGCACCGGCCAGCCGATCGTCGTGAGCGGGGGCGGAGGCGGGGCGGCGGTGACGAACGATTTTCGCAATGACTTGCTGTTCTCCTACAAGCCGCTGCCGGGGACGCTGGTCTTCTTCGGCTACGGCACGTCGCTCATCGAGCCCGAGGCGTTCCGCTTCCAGAACCTGAGCCGCGCCTCCGACGGCTTCTTCTTGAAGATCAGCTACCTCCTGCGGATGTAGCCCACTACCCCCGGCCGCGGGCGCCGCTCATCTTGTCCCCATGCCCGCGCCCGTCGCACTCGCCGCACAGCTCGCTGAGGAGAGCCGCGCCACGCAGCGCCAGTACGTGCTGGCGAACACGCGGGCGCGCTGGACGTGGTTGGCTGCGGGCGTCGCCCTCCTCGCGGCGGTGCGCCTCGCGCGACTCGTCCCCGTCCCGTGGTGGCTGATCCTCGGCTTCGCGGCGGTGTTCGCGGCGGCGAACTTCGCCATGTACCGGATCACGCGCGATACGCCGTTCCGCCCGGGGTACGCCCATCTCAACATCGCCATCGGCTCGGGCGTGATCTCCACCGTGCTCTATGCGCTCGGCCCCACCGGGCACGTGCTGTACGCCGCCTATCTCATCGCACCGCTCGAAGCGGCGTGGTGTCTCGGGCGCACCGAGGCGTGGCAGGCCTTGGCGCTCAACCTGACGGGGTTCGGGTTGGCCACAGCGCTCCGCGCGGCGGCGGGCGATTGGAGCTGGAGTGTCTTCTTTCAGGAGTCGCTCGGGCTCACGGTCGCCTGCGTCGCCCTGGTCCCCATGCTGACGCGGATCGTGAGCCGGCTGCGAGCGACGCGCGGAGCGCTGGCGCAGGTGGAGCACGGCGATCTGACCGTGCAGACGGCGGACCCGGAGTCGGACGAGCTGGGTTACCTCGGAGCGAGCGTGAACCGGACCACCGAGGCGATCGCGGAGATCGTGCGCCAAGTGCAGCAGCAGGCCCAGGAGCTCGCGGCCATGGCGCAACAGCTCGCCGCTTCGGCGCAGGAGGTGCAGCTGGCATCGCAGCAGATCTCCGCGACGGCACAACAGCTGTCCCGCGGCACGGCGCGGCAGCGCCAGCTCATCGGTCACGGACGGGAGGATTCTGAAGCGGCGGCGGGTGTCGCCTCGCAGCTCCACGGCCGCGCCCAGGAGGCCGAGCGGCAGATCAACGCGGTGGCGCAGCAGGCCCGCCGTCACGGCGCGGAGATCGCGCGGGCGAGCGAGCTGCTGGTGAGCCTCGTCGCCCACCTGGACCAGGTATCGCGCGCCGCCGGAACGTTGGAGCAGGGATCCCGCGAGGTCGGAAAGCTCGTCGACAGTATCGCGCGCATCGCGAGCCAGACCGATCTGCTGGCCTTGAACGCCGCCATCGAGGCCGCGCGGGCGGGGCAGCACGGCCTGGGTTTCCGCGTTGTGGCGGACGAGGTGCGCAAGCTGTCCGAGCAGAGCGCCCGCTCGGCCGAGGAGGTGCGGGCCCGGGTGCGCCAGACCCAGGAGCAGATCACCCAGGTGGTGGCGGCGATGGACGAGGGGCGGCGCACCGCTCAGGGCGTGGATGCCGTCTCGAGCGCCGTGCGGCAGGCGCTCGACGCGATCTTCGCGGACTTGAACGCGACCGTGCTGTTCGCCACGGCGTTCGCCGGTGAGACCGAAGGGCAGGTGCGCCGCATGCGCGACGTGGTGCGACAGATGGAGGAGGTGGCCGGCATCGCCGACTCGGCCGCCCAGGGCGCGGAGCAGACGTCGGCCGCGACCGAACAGCAGATCGCCTCGCTGGGCGAGCTCACGACCACATCGCAGCACCTCTCCGTGGCCGCCGCGCGGCTCACCGAGACGATTCAGCGCTTCAACGTCAACGGGAAGGCGTAAGGCGCGTCGCTGAGCTCCGTCTCGGGAGCGCTGAGGCCGACGCGCACCGCGTAACGAACCAGGCCAGCCACGTGGTGCACGCCCAGCCGGCTCATCACCTTCGCGCGGTGCGTTTCGACGGTCTTCGGGCTGAGCGCGAGCTGGCGCGCGATCTCCCTCGTGGAGTGTCCCTGCGCAATGAACTGCAGGACCTGGACCTGCCGTCGGCTCAGGGTTCGGAGCGGCTGGCGCACCGCCAACGCCGCCTCGACGGCGGACACGAGGCGGGTGGGCCGCCGCTTCACGACGACGTCCGCCGCCCCGGCCCTCAGGGACCGCACGAGCGCCGCTTCGTCGAGCGCGTCCGTCACGAAGATGAACGGGACCGCGGGCCGCACCACCCGCCAAACGTCCAATGCGGCGGTCGCGTCGCAGTGGCTGAGGCAACAGCCCGAGAGGACGACATCCGGGGCGAAGGCCTCCAGAGCGTGCGCGAACGCCCGCTGCGAGTCGACTCGCTCGGTGATGACGCGGAGACCGGCGGCGGCGAGCTCCTGCCTCACCAAGTCTCCCGCGGCAGCGCAGTCTTCCAGGACGAGCACGCGCAGGGGTTCGTTCATGAAGTTGGGGTCACACGTTGTTGCACACAGGGACGTAGCCGGAGGGGGCCGTCTCGAGTCCAATACTTCTTTAGTTCACGGAAATAGCGCTCCGTGCGATAGGTAGAGCGGGGGCGGCCGCGTCAACTCACCAGCGAGCCCGCCGGGTGTCGGAGCATGTCGGGGTGTACCTGCAACACGCGGGAGGCCTCCACGCCCGAGAGCCGCCGGGCATCGTACAGGCACAGCGTGGCCACGCCGAAACGCCGCGACAGCGCGTCGTACCCGCGCTCGTAGACGAGCACGTCACCGAGCGAGCGGCGGCGGCCGAGGCGCCCGCCCGAGACGTCGCCCGCCACGCGCAGCTCCCGCGCGCCGGCGCGCGTGGCGTTGGCAAACCCCGCCTCCCAGTATTCGAGCTGAGCGGCCGGGGAGCGGGCGTACTGCGCGACGACGAGCCGCTCGCTTCGGGCGCCGGCCCGCGCTGTGGGCCAATCGCGGGCGACCCGCGCCAGCACACCCTCGCGAACGGTCGGCTCCGCCGCGAGAAAACAGGTGCCGCCTGCCTCCAGCCCCTCCGCCAAAAAGGCCGCGGCCCGCCGCTCCCGCGCCGCCACGCTCGTGTACAGCGCGCACAGGTGCCCAAGGACCTGGGTCGCCCGCGTGGGCTCGTCGCTCCGCTCGAGCAGCGCCAGCAGATCGGCGCGGCGGAAGCGGCGCTCCCGCCGCCCGCCGACGCGGAAGCAGGGCAGCCGGCCGGAGTTAGTCCAGCGGCGCAGCGACATCCGGCTGACGTGCAGGAACGCCGCCGCCTGAGCGATGTCGAGTAGCTCGGGTTCGTGCGCCATCGCGCTGTCGGGGATCATTTTCTCGTTGACGACCGTTGTCCAATAGAGTATATCAAAGACTACTAAAGGACAAGATGGAGCTCCGCCACCTTCGCTACTTCGTCGCCGTCGCCGAGGAACTCGGATTCGCGCGCGCTGCCCGACGCCTGCACGTCGCCCAGCCCGCCCTCTCCAAACAGATCCATGATCTCGAGACCGAACTCGGGGTCGCGTTGTTCGCGCGACTCCCCCGCGGAGTCCGGCTCACCCGCGCCGGCGAGGCGTTTCTCGCCGAGGCCCGCAACACGCTCGACGGCGCAGCCCGAGCCGTCGCGAGCGCCCGCACCGCGTCCGAGTACCAAGCGTCCACACTCCGTTTCGCACACGGCGAGCTGTCGCTCTACGCCACGACCATCGAGGGCCTCCTGGCGACATTTCGCGACGCCTATCCTGAGGTGCAGCTGCGGGTCTCCAGCGACACCGACGCAGAGATCTACCGGGCGCTGCGCGAGCGGACGGTCGACGTCGCGATCGTGTTTCTCGCGCGCTGGCCCGTGGCAGGCTTTGGCGCGCACCGCCTGATCGACTGTGCCACAACGGGAGTGCTGCTCCCGGCGAGCCACCCGCTCGCGGCCAAGCCGTCAGTGCGGTTGCCGGAGCTGCAGACGCTCACCTGGCTCCAATCTGCGTCGCAGCGCTGGCCCGGCTTCCTCCAGGTGTTCGAGGAGGCCCTGCAAGACCGTGGCCTGCTGCCGCAGCGGCGGCGCGAGCGTTCCAAGGACGCGCCCTCGCACAACCTGCTGATCGCCGCGGGGGAGGCCTGGGCGCTGGCGAGCGAGGCGGTCGCCGCGCCCTACCGTACGGGCTCGCACGCGATCGTGTATCGTCCGTTTGTCGAGCCTCCGATCCCATGTTGGCTCGCGCTGGTGTGGCTCCCGGAGGCATCGGCGGCGGTGCAGCAGCTCATCGACGCGGCCCGCCGGAGCGGGCTGGCGGTGGAAGATGCCGATGACTCGGCGAGACCCCCCGGGACTGGCGAGGCGCTCGCCCGGCGCCCCCCTCCGACCCCTACCACCCGTGCAACAGCGGCGCGTCCCCGTAGTCCCAAAGCACGAACGCGATGAGCCGCGGATGGCGCGGTTCGGGCCCGACCGCCGGGACTAGGGCGCCGACGGATGCCGCGACATGGCCCAAACGGGACAGGCGCACCCATAGCTGCGGATAGAGGGACAACGCGTGCTCGCCTTGCCGCGGTACCGTCCACCCCGCTTCGAGCATCGGCACCACCCGGCCGACTTCGTGTCCCACTCCCAGCCGATAGGAGAGTGCGGTGACGCCCGCGGCCGCCTCCCACGAGGCCACGACTTGGCCCTGCAGCACGAGGGCCCGACCGGGACTGGCGCCGAACGACAAGAAGGGCTCGATCTCCCACTTCTCCTGACGTCCCAGCGGCGGCGTCGCTTCCACGCCCAGGCTCGCCAACGCCCGGCGCTCGAGGCTGTGCCACACGTTGTACTTGAGGGATGCCGTCACGCCGTCGAACGGCCGATCGACTGAGTCGACCACCGTGCGGGCTTCGCCCTCGATCTGCAGCCGCTTGCCGAAGCGGCGCTCGTAGATGAGCGCCTGCCCGCGCCCCGCTTCCGTCACCACCCACTCATTCTCCGGAAACGCCTTTTCGACGAGGAATGGCCGTGGGAAGTTGAGCTCGCCGGGAGGCCAGCCGGACTCGCCGCACAACGAGCGGGCGTAGCGGACGAGGGCGCGGATTTGCGCCGGCGTGCCGGCTTCTCCGAAGGCCGGCATGTCGAGCGACAGCCCGAACGCCGCACCGCCTTGCGTCACGATGCCGATCCAGCGGGCTTCGGGCTCGGCGGTGCTCGCCTTGCACTCCTGCAGATCGGCGGGCGGGACGGCGAGCCGCGTGCTCGCCGCGGCCCGGCCCCGTCCGTCCGTTCCGTGGCACTTGCTGCACCACGCTTGATACAGCGCGGCAGGCCCCGAGTCGGCGGGCGCCTGAGCGGCGAACGCGAGGAGTACCATCAGGCGTATCACGCGAGCTGCGCCCTCTGCCGTAGCTCGGCGGCGCAGCGGCCCGCCTCGTGGACGATCTCGTCGACGGAGACCGCCACCAACTCGTGGCCCAGCACGAGGGCGTGCCCGTCGACGAACACGTCGCGCACGTCGCTCGCGCACGCGGCATAGACGAGATGGGACACGGGGTCCGCGCCGGCCGGCGTCACGTGCGGCTCGCGCAGGTCCATCACGAGCAGGTCGGCGCGCTTGCCGACCGCGATCGACCCGATCTCAGCTTCCAGTCCGAGCGCCCGCGCCCCACCCACGGTCGCGAGCTCGAGCACCTTGCCCGCGGGGAGCGCCTCCGCGCCGAGCCGCGGCTTCTGGATGAGCGCGGCGAGACGCATCTCCGCGAACACGTCGAGCCGGTTGTTGCACGCCGCGCCGTCCGCCCCGATCGACACCCGGCACCCTGCCTCGAGCAGCTCCGGCACCCGCGCCACCCCGCTGCCGAGCATCAGGTTCGACGACGGGCAATGCACTACGTTCGTCCCCTGGCGCGCGAGCCGCGCGGTCTCGTGCTGGTCGACCCAGACGCAGTGCGCCAGGGCGGCGCTCTTCCCCGAGATCCCCACCGAATCGAGGTATGCGATTTCCTCCATTCCGGTCGTGCGCAGCACCGTCTCCCGCTCAACGATCGTCTCCGCGGCGTGCGTGTGGACCTGCGCGCCGAACAGCGCCGCCAGCTCGCTCGCCGCGCGCAGCAGCGGACCGGAGCAGCTCGGCACGAAGCGCGGTGCGAAGCAGACGCGCAGCCGGTCGCCCGCCGCCCCGTGCCAGCGGCGGGCCAGGCTCTCGGCCTCCGCCAGCGCCGCGTCCGTGGACTCCGCCAGCTCGAGCGGCGCCCCCTCGGGGTGCGCGTCCATGAGGCACTTCCCCACCACGGCCCGGAGACCGATGCGCTCGAGCGCCCGGAACGCGGCCTGCGTGTGATGCACCGTCTCCATGTCGAGGATCGCCGTCGTGCCACCGAGCAGCAGCTCGGCGGCACCGAGCATCGCGGACCAGTACACCGTCTCCTCGGTGTGCGCCGCCTCGAGCGGCCAGATGCGCCGGCTGAGCCACTGCTCGAGCCGGAGATCGTCCGCGAGCCCGCGAAACAGCGTCTGGCAGAGATGGATATGCGCCTGGATGAGACCGGGGAGGACGAGACAACCCGTGCAATCGCGAACCTGAACGGCGGGCTGCTTCCCCCTTCCCGCTTCCCCCTTCCCCGGCCGTTCCCCCGGCTTCTCTAGCGCCGCAATCCTCCCGTCCGCGACCACGACATCCGCTCGCACCACCCGCCAGCCGCTTTCGTGCAGCAGCACGTCGCCACCGGCGAGGATCAGATCGGGCGTGGAGGACCGAGCGGCGCTCAGGTGGTAATCCGCGGCCGCACCGCGGTGGAGTCGTCCGAGATGTCGAAGTAGGCGCGCAGCTCGTCCATCAGGTCGTCGCTGGCGTACACGCCCGTGAGGATGCGCTCAGGACCGCCCGGATCGATGAAGAGGTATCCGAACGGATAGTCGAGCCCGGATAGGAGGATGGGACGGAGCTCCCGGTTCGGGAGCGCCACGTACACCGTGTCGGCGTGGGTCGCGAGCAACCGGATCCCGTTCGCCTGGAGCGCCGCGGCGACCTGCTCGGTATAGTCCTTGAGGTCGTCGAACGCCTGCGCCCGGTCGTCGGCGCCCAAGGTGTCGGCCGCGCGCAGCCAAAACAGCACCACGCTCGGCTCCGCGATCACCTGGGGGACGAGCAGCGCGCTGTCGCTCGAGTCCCGCGGCACGAACCCGGCGAGATCGACGGAATCGGCCGGGTGCGCTGTCCGCATGCCCCCACGCGCCTGGCATGCCGAGACCCATCCGAGTCCGAGCAACATGACGTACTTCATGGCGTGGAATATATTCGAGCGATGAGCGACGGCCCGGCCCCCACCGCACACACGGCGCCCTCCGCTGCGCGCGCCCCGGTGCGCCGCCACCACTGGATCGTGCGGCTTACCCACTGGGCGACCCTGGTCCTGGTCAGCGGGATGATCGCGAGCGGGCTGCAGATTTACGAGGCGTATGCCCGGTTCGGGAACCGCGGTGGCCCCCTCTTCCCGAGCCCGTTCGACGGGGCGCAGTTCCCTCACTGGAGCCGCCTCGGCGGCTGGCTCGCGGGCGCCTTGAACTGGCACTTCGCCCTGATGTGGCCCCTCGTGACCGTCGGCCTGCTCTACCTCGGCTATCTCGTGAAGAGCGGCGAGTGGCGCGCGCTGTTGTTCCGCCCGCGCGACGTGCGCGGCGCGATCGACATGACGAAGTACTACCTCCGGCTTCGTCGGGACCACCCGCCCCAAGGCAAGCACAACCCGCTCCAGAAGCTCGCGTACACGAGCATCTACCTCCTCGGCGCGCTCGCGGTGCTGACCGGACTGGCCATGTACAAGCCGGTGCAGCTCTCCTGGCTCACGGCGCTGTTCGGCGGCTTCCAGGCGACGCGCTACTGGCACTTCTGGATCGTGTGGATCTTCGTCGCCTTCACGATCACCCACGTGATCCTCGTTTTCGCCGTGGATCCCGCCTCATTCCGGGCGATGCTCACGGGCCGCTACCGGGGGAGATTCCCGAGCCATGACTGAGAACCGGACGTCGGGACTGGATCGGCGGGCGTTCGTGAGGCTCGGCGTGGCCGGCGGCGCCGCATCGCTCGTCGCGGCGTGCGGGTGGGATGGCGGCAACGCACTTCGCCCGCGGCTGCTCGACATCAGCCGGCTGAACGACTGGGTCGGCGAGAAGATTCTTTTCGCACCCACGCGACTGGCACGGACCTACACTGCGGCCGAGCGGAGCGCCATGCTGCCGGGCTACTTCATCTCGAACAGCCTGCCGACGCTGGCGACGCCGAGCGCCTGGCGACTGCGGGTGGACGGCCTCGTGCGGCAGCCCCTCGACCTCTCGCTCGATGATTTGATGGGGATGCCGCGGGTCACGTACACGGTGAAGCATCACTGTGTCGAAGGGTGGTCGGCGATCGCGACGTGGCACGGCGTGCCGGTGTCGGCGGTCGTGCGGCGCTGCCAGCCGCTCGACGCGGCGCGCTACATCCGCTTCGTCTCGTTCGACTCCGACTACTCGAACGGCTGGGACATGGCGAGCGCGCTGCACCCGCAGACGATTCTCGCGTACGGCATGAACGACCACCCGCTGCCGCCGGCGCACGGGGCGCCGCTGCGGCTCTACGCGCCCACCAAGCTGGGCTACAAGATGACGAAGTACCTGGTCTCGCTGACGTTCACGGACAAGCGCCCGGGTGGCTACTGGGAGGACCAGGGCTATCCGTGGTTCGGGGGGATCTAGGCCGCTCTACCCGATCGCCTCCAGAGCGTCGTGCATCTCCCCGGCGCTCTGGTACCGGTCCCCGGGGTCGTGCGCCATCGCCTTGAGAATCACGCGGGCTAAACACGCCGCGGCGCCGCCCCACCAGCGCGTGCCGGATCGACTCGTCAGCGGTGCGATGTGCCTGGAGCGACGTGAGCCCGAACGTCAGGCCCAGCACCACCACGACGAGCAGCGTCGCGGCGAAGAAGTCCCGCATCTCACAGCGACTTCAGGAACTGCACCAGATCCGCCTGCTGCCCGGCACTGAGCCCGAGGTTCAGGCACGTGTTGTAGTGGATCACGACGTCGGCGAGCGTGGCGAGGCTGCCGTCGTGGTAGTAGGGCGGATGCAGCGACAGCGCACGCAGCGGCGTCGTCCGGTATTTCCCCGTCGTCCCGCGCGTCGCGAGCCCTCCGTCGGCGCACACCTCGGCGGGATTGTGCAGGCCGAATCCGGCATCAGTGTATTGGGGTGGGACGTGACAGGTGGCGCACCCCGCCGCGCCGAAGAACGCCGTCTGCCCCCGGGCCGCGGCCGTGGCGTTGAAGCTGTCGGCGGGCGCTGGGGGCGTCGTGAGACTCAGCTCATACTGCTGCAGCGCCGGCAGCTTGGGTGTCACGAGATCAGGGGTGTAGCGGACCGCGTCGCCCGTACGCGGATCCACGAACGACCCACGCCCGTGCATCTGCGTCACGGCGACGTAGGCGTTCCAGTAGGGAATGCCGCCCTCCCCTGTGTACGTCTCGAGGTTCACGCCGGCGAGGCCGTACGCAGGTGGGATGAGCACGGGCCCGTTCTGGTTGTCGTGATTCCAGTGCGCGTCGTACTTGCCGGGACCCCAGGACGTGAGCACGGCGTGTACGGCGGGAGCTTGCAGCGCCGGTGAGAGCGACAAGATCAGCCCCGGGTTGAGATCGCGATTCGGCCAGCCGTCGAGCCGCCGGCCGATGCCGGGGGCGAGGGAGTTGTCCACGATGGAGTGGCACAGGGCGCACGTGACGCCGAAGCGCGTGACGCTGTTGGTGGCGTCGACGCTGGCCTGCACCCCGACGACGGCGTTCAGCGCGAGCAGGGTGACCGTGGTCGCCGGGTCGTCGAGATTGACCTGCCCCGCCTTGAGCTGCGACACCAGCGCGGCGGGCAGCGCGTCCACGTCCACCTTGAGGCCGACGCCGAGCGCGGTCTTGGGGCTGATCCCCTGAACCACCTGGTGCATCTTGAGCGTATCGGTCCAGAACGCCTCGTCGCCGAAGGTATCGAACCGGAAGATGTGCTGCCCGTCGAACAGCGTCCGCTCGATCGGGGAGCTCGTCGGGGACGCGGTGCAGGCCACGACCAGCATGGTCGCCGGGAGCCAGCGCTGCCTCATACGCACCTCGCTTCGCGGGGAGAGGAACGATCTCTATAGTAAATGTCGAGTTGTTAAATAGGGGACGCCACGACACCGGCAACTGGATGCCGGCGTGCGGAAACGGATCAAGCGGGGAGGTGGCCCTTCAGGTCGGCGGGGCGGAACGGTCCGGGCTGCGCGATGAGCGCGCGCGCGTGGTCCACCTGGCCCCAGGTGTTCCACAGGAGCACTCCGCGCACCCGTCCCGCTTTCAGGTAGTAGACCACGCCCTCACGGAACGGGGTCTTCCAGTCGGCCACGGCTTCGAGACGCGAGTCGAGCTCCCCCACCGCTTCGTAGCCGAGCTCGAACAGGTCCGAGTAGAAGAACGGCAGGTGCGTGTAGGGCGTCGCTCGGCCCGCCATGTTCTGCCCGGCGATCTTGCCCATGGTGTTGGCGTTGTCTTCGTGCTCCACCCGGAGGCGGGCGCCGAGGGCGGGATTGGGGAAGCTCGCGACGTCCCCCGCGGCGTACACGTCCGGATGGCTGGTGCGGCAGAACTCGTCGACGACGATGCCGTTCTCCACCAGCAGCCCCGCCTGCTCCGCGAGCTCGACGCTCGGCTGGATGCCCAGCCCGGCCACCACGATATCGCCGGTGACCTCGGCTCGCGTCGTGGTGCGCACGACGCACTTGCCGCCGCGCGACTCCAGCCCGACCATCCCTTCGCCCGTGCGCAACTCGACGCCGTTTTCGCGATAGTAGTCGACGAGGAAGCGCGACAGATCGGCAGGAAAGACACGCGCGCCCAACCCCGCCTCGGGCACCAGCATCGCGACGTCCCGGCCCTGCAGGCGCAGCGCCGCCGCGACCTCGCTCCCGATGAACCCGCCCCCCACCACGATGAAGCGGAGCGGCTGCTCGGCGAGGCCGCGCAGGCGGCGATAGTCGTCCAGCGTGCGGAAGTAGATCACCTGGTCCGATTGGAGCGGCAGGCGGCGCGGCGCACCCCCGGTGGCGAGCAGCAGCTTCTTGAAGCCGTACTCCGCGCCCCGGTCGTCGGTGACGCTCCGCGCCCGCAGATCGATGCCGATCACGCGGCGGCCGAGGTGCAACTCCGCGCCGATCGTCGCCGCCTTGCGCCAGATGCCGTCCTCGGGGTCTCCCTTCCACAGGCCCTTCGAGAGCGGCGGGCGGTTGTACGGAGGGTGCGGCTCGGCGCCGATCACCGCGAGCGGGCCGGCGGAATCGGCCACCCGGATCCCCGCGACCGCGGCGTCCGCCGTCATGCCGCCACCGACGATCACATACGTGTAGTGCCGCATTCCTCTTCCCGGCTCCCTGTCTAACGGCAATATACGCTGTGATTACAAGCATCAGATTGGTAGATTTGTCCCGTGCATCGATCCGAACTCGAGCGCCAGATCGCGGCCATCGCGTCGCTGGACGAACCGGTCCGGAGGGGTCTTTATTGCTACGTCGCCGGCCGGCGCCGCGAAGTGGGCCGGGACGAAGCGGCGCGAGCGCTGCGCATCTCGCGCGCCCTCGCCGCTTTCCACCTCGACAAGTTGGTCCGGCAGGGTTTGCTCGAAACGTCCTACCGTCGCCTGACCGGCCGACGCGGGCCGGGCGCCGGCCGGCCCGCCAAGCTGTACCGCCGGTCCGCACAGCAACTCGACCTGACGCTCCCGCGGCGGCGCTACGAGCTGGCCGGACGCATGCTGGCACAGGCGCTTACCGAGGCGAGAGCACCTGCCGCCGTGCGGGCACTGCGCCGCGCCGCCCGCGCCGTGGGGCGCGGCCTGGGAGCGGACGCGCGCCGCAGGCGGCGCGGCGCCGGGACAGCGCGCGGCCGGCTGGCCCGCCTGCTCGCCGTGCTGGAGTGGTGCGGGTTCGAGCCGGCCCGGAGCAACGGCTCCGTGCATCTCGCGAACTGCCCGTTCGCGGCCCTCGCGAACCAATCCCGGGCGCTCGTGTGCGGGATGAACCTCGCCTTGCTCCAGGGCGTGCTCGAGGGCGTCCAGACGCGAGGCATGCGGGCCGTGCTGGACCCGCAGCCGCAGTCGTGTTGCGTGGTGTTGCGAACCGCCGGCCGGGGCTACTCCCCTTCCGTGAGCGGGCGCTGATGTTTGTCGCGCCGTCGATACTGCTTGGCGTGCCGGTGCACCTTGTGCGACGGCGTCTTCAGCCGCTCTTTGACCGGGGCGCGCGGGTTCGGGACGCGGACCGTGAGCTTCCGCTTCTTCCGGCTCATGACGCGAGGCGCGCGCGGATTTGTTTCGCGTGATGCACGCAGTGGCGAACGTGAAAGCGCAGCCACTCCGGAAGCGTCAGATCCCCGAATGCCGGGTTCTTGACGAAGAGGTCGTGACGGCGCGCCGGAAGCAGCTCCCGCTCGAGTGACAGGAAGCGGGCCACGCCGTCGCGGAACTGCCGTTCCACCGCGCGCGCGTCCGGCCGCTCGGCGGGTCGCGTTGCCGAGGGAGCCTCGCGCCCCGTCGGCATCCACCCGAGCTGCAAGGCGAGGAGATAGGCCAGCCGCTCACGCGGTGTGCGGCGTCGCCGCTGCATCGGTGGCTTGCCGCGACGCGCCTCGAACGTGCGCCCGCTGAGCTCGAGCGAGATCGCGAGATGGTGCACGATCTGCGCCGGGCTCCACTTCCCCGGCGGCGCCCTGTACCAGTCGGCCTCCGGACGCCCCGCGAGCGCTCCGAGCACGACGTCCGGAATGCTCGCGAAGTCGCTCACTTGAGCACCGCGTCCGCCAGTTGCCGCGCCTGCGCCGCCGCCAGAGACCCCGACCTGAGACGTGCGACGAGCACGCCGGCGCTGTCGGCGACCACGAGGTCCGCCTCGGCGACCGCCGCGCTGTCGGTCCGCACCGAGAGCGCCCACTCGTGGCTGGCCGCGACGCTCGTCAACCGGCCCATCAGCCGATCGATGGCCTGGGGGGTTACGTAGACCGTCACGACCGTACCCGCATCGGCGGGCGGCGTCCGGGCCCGCGCCGGCCGCCGGCACGCGAGCCCGACGACGGCGAAGATGAGGACCGTGGCGTCCATCGCTCGCATCACCAAGATTGTACGAGTGAATCTCGTGCGCCGCCACCCGATCGCACTCGCCCTGCTCGCGTTGTTGCTCGGCTCGGCCCTGCAGCCGTTGCCCGGGCTCGTGGACGCCGTGACGGGCACGGTGCCGGCCGGCGCCGATCTGGTGCGGCCGATTGCGTACACGGTGCTCGCCCCCCTGTCGAACGTGCTCGACACCCTGACATTTCTGAGCGTGCAACGCGCCGAAGCGCTCCTCGTAGGTTGGGTCCTCGCGCTCGCGCTGTGGGGCGCGCTGCGCCGAGGCACCCTCGGGCAGCGGATCCGCCGCGCGCTCCTGGGGCCGCTCACGATCGTGCTGTTGGGCGTCGCGGCGGTGCTGCTCCCGCGGCCCGTGCCGTGGCTCGCGACCTCCGACCCCTCCGTCACCGTGATCGACTATCACGCCCACACCGCCGCGTCTCATGACGGTCGCCCCGGGTGGCGGGCCGAGGACCTTGCGGCCTGGCACGCCGCGCAGGGTTTCCAGGCGTCCTACGTCACGGACCACAACGTCATCTTCAATCAGCCCGTGGACGAACCGATCCGCCTGCTCCCGGGCGTCGAGTGGAGCGTGTACGCCCAGCACGTCGTAGCGCTCGGTGCCGTCGCCCCCATCGACCGCGGCGTCTACAACCGGGACACGCGCGCGATGCTCGGGCTGTTCGCCGAGCTGCACCGCCAGGGGGCGCTCGGGCTCGCGTCGCTCCCCGAGTACTGGGAACATCACTGGGGCGATCTCAACGATTTCGTGGCCGCCGGTGTCGATGGCTTCGAGGTCGTGAACTGCGCCCCCCGGGCGATCGGCTTCCCCGCCTCCCTGCGCGCCCAGGTGCTGCAGCTCGCCGCGCAGCACGACCTCCTCGTCGTCGGCGCAAGCGACAACCACGGGTGGGGCAAAGTCACCTGCGTTTGGAATCTCTCAAGCCCCAGCGCCCACGGGTACAGGGCAAATCACGTGATCGCGCGGTCGATCGCCCTCGCCCAGGGTGACTGGGAAGGGTGGACGGCCGCGTACACTCAGCCCTGGCTCATGCTCCGTAGCCTCTCTTGGAGCGAGCGGTCGAGCTGGATCACCTGGATTCTCGTGATCCTCATCTATCGCGCCGTGCCGCGGCGGGCGGGTGACTCGGCGGGGATCGGGATCCTCGCGCGCTCGCTCGAGCTGTTCAAGGTGCGGCGACCCGAGGGCTGAAGCAGACACGCTTCAGCGTTGTGCCTCGCCGAGCCCACCCTTCAGGGTGGGGACCTCAAAACACGACCTCCACCCCCACCCGCACCAGCCGCGGCGGCCCGTACGCGAACACGGGTTGCACGAAATCGCGCGCCGCTGCGAGGTACAGCGGCATCAGCTCACCGAGCCCGTTGACGTAGCCGTTGTGGTCGAGATCCGCCCAGTCCCGGTAGCGCGGCGATTCGTACGGGATCGGCTCGGGGTGCGCGGCGTACGCGCGCTGTGCCATCGCCTGAAGCGTCGGCTGGGCGATCGTCGGCTCTCCCGTGTCCCGTCGCACCGCGACGACATTGCGACGGTCGAGCAGGTTCCGCACGTCGACGTAGATCCCCCCCGAGCGGCCGAACAGCTTGAGCGGTCGCCGCAGCAGCACGTCCACGGTGGCCTGTGAGGGGAGCCGGTCGCTGTTGGGCAGGCCGAGCAGCGTGTCGCCGGTGGCGTTGGTGCGGCTGAACGGCAGCCCCGATCCGTAGCGGACGATCGCGGCGCCCTCGAGGCCCGCCAGCACCGTCTTGAGCGGCGCGCGGACGGAGTCGGGAATGCGGGCTTGGAAGATCACCGTGAGCGTGTGGCGGCGGTCGTAGTCGAGTGGGAACTCGACGCGCGCCGGGTTGAGGGTATCCCCGGTCAGCGTGTCGATGCGGATCCGCTTCAGCAGTTGGTACGCGTTGGTGGCGGTGGCGGTCGCGAACTGCAGCGTGTACGCCGCTCGCACGCCCCACCAGTCGCGCAGCTCGCGCTCGAAGATCAGCTCGGCGCCCTTCACCGAGCCGAAGTCCGTGTTGCCGAAGATCGAGGAATCGGGATCGACGCCCAGCGGCACCGATGCCACCAATCCTTCCAGCCGCTTGATGTACGTGTTGACCCGAAGCGACGTGCGGGGCGACGGCCGGCCGCGCACCGAGAACTCGTACTGCCACGCCCCTTCGAACCCGAGGTCCGGGTTGCCGCGGCGGAACCGGCCGGTGCGGGTGGTGTCGTCGAACGCGGCATCGACCAGGTACTGGAAGTCCGGTGCCTGGCTGAAACGGCCCCAGCTCGCGATCACCGTGGCGCCGCGCAGCACCGTCGACACGGCGAAGCGCGGCGACACGCTGCGCCGCGCGCCCAGGCGCCCGCCCTGGATCCTGGCCCGGGGATCGAACTGGTCGTAGCGCACGCCGAGCGTGAGACCGAGATCGCTCCAGCGCAGCTGCGACTCCGCGTACGCCGCCGCGCTGAGCGGCGAGAAGTTTGACGCCACGGCCGGCGGCACCGTGTCGCCCACCGGCAGGAACCCCAGGGCGCGCGCGAACGTCTGCACCCGTTGGCGCACCACGGCCCCGCCGAAGTAGAGGTCCGCATCGGGCCCGAGTCCCCAGTCGGCATCGAGCTGGCCGCGCAGCTCGCGGAACCGGCTCCAGGCGAGGTCGCCGCGCGAGCCGTCGCCCAGGAAAAACGCCGGCACGCCCCACGGCGTGCGCGCCGAGAGATCGGGCGGCCTGAGGCCGGGAATGGCGGCCCGGGCCGCCAGGGTGTCCTGAGCACGGGCGATCGTCTCTCCGACGATATGGAACGACCGGCCGGTGAACGCACCGAGCCGGTAATCGACGGGCTCGGCCAGCGTCCCCCGGACGAACTCGCGCGCGAAGTAGCCGGCCCGCAGGTCGATGAGCAGCGGCCGCTCGCTCTGCGGCCCGGCGACGTGCTGCCAGTGGGCGCTCGCGAGCGTGCCCGAGACTCGGTTGCCGGGCGCGAACTGGTCGTCGTACTTGAATGCCTGATCGTACAGCAGGCGCTGCTCCAGCGAGCGCAGGCCGAAGACGCGCACCGTCTCCCGGCTCCCGATGGGGACCGTGAGCTTGCCCGCGAGGTCGTAAGTCTCGCCGCTGTTGTGGGGCAGGAGCCACGGACGCGCGCTCCGGGGATCGCGCACGTCGCTGGGGGCGGGGGTATTCACCGGGTCGGCGTCGAGCCGTCCGGTCGCGTCCACCACGGCCACGAGACGGACGCGCCGGCCGAGCGGCCCGTCCGCCTGCGCCACCACCCGGTCGAGGCCGTAGTCCCAGCCGTCGGGCGCCGGACGGTCGGTCTCGTACGCGGTCCGGCCCCGCCAGCGATCCCCCCCGTCTTTCGTGACAACGTTGATCAGGCCCGACAGGGCCTGCCCGTAGCGCGCCGAGAAGCCGTTGGTGACGAGCGCCGCCTCCTCGAGGATGTCCGGTGGCACCCGCACGCCGAGCGGGCCCGTGGAGGCATCGAGCTGGTTCTTCATCCCCAGCCCGTCGAGAATGAACGACTGCTCCCCCAGGCGACCCCCGCGGTAGCTCTCGCCGACGCTCCCCGCAGCGAGGGCGATCCCCTCGTCCACGCTCGATACGGGCAGCCGCCGCAGCTCCGCCCCCGAGATCCGCTGCGTCGTGGCCGTGGCGAGCGGGTCGAGCACGACGTCGGGCCGTGCCTGCACGGTCACGGGAGAGACGGCGACCGCCTGCGGCTCGAGCGCGAAGTCGACCGTGACAGCCGCGCCGGCCTGCACCAGCACGCTGTCACGCGCCGCGGCCTGATACCCGATCTGCGAGGCCCGCACCCGGTGCCAGCCGCTCCTCACCTCGCGGATGCGATACCCGCCCGTCGCATCCGTCACCGCGCCGCGCGGCCCGCTGTCGACCGTCACGAGCACGCCCTCGAGCGGTTGGCTGCTCACGGCGTCGCGGACGCGCCCGGCGATTGCGCCGCCGGTCTGAGCCGCGACGGGCGTCGCACACAAGAGCGCCCAAGGCACGAGTGCGGATCGCGTCGTTCGCATCGAACGTCTCAGGGCAGGTCGAACATCCAGAGGTCCGCGACGCTGTCGACCGCCTCGGCCACGAGCCGCGTGCCGGACGGCGCCAGCGCCGGGTGACGGAAGGCGAGCGCGTTCCCCGGGAGCACGGTCTCCGCGCCGCTCGCGAGGTCGACGAGCACCAATGGCCCGCCACGATCGCGCTGGATGGGATACCCGAGCACACTGTCGAACGCGAAAGCGACGCCGCCTCCGACCACGGCGATCAACCGCGCGCCGACGACCTGCACGTCACGCACGATACCGCTCCCGAAATCGTGCGCGACCGACACCGTCCCGCTGGAGAGAACGCGCCGGTAGACGCGGGAGTCGCCGCCGAGCGTGTAATAGATGATGTCGGCACTCTCGCCGGCGGCGACCGACGAGGCGAAGCGTGTGCCGGGGATGAGCGCGAGCGACGTCGCGTTGCCGCTCAGGCCGAGCCGCACGACGTCGACGCCGGTGCGGAGCGTGTCGACCGGACAGCGCTGGCAGGGGCGCTCGTAGCCGACCCGTTCCGCGAGATACACGACCGTCGTGGTGTCCAGCCATCGCAGCTGCGACGCCGCGTCGTGGCGCAAGGTGTCGGGTGCGAAGTAGGGGAACGTGCGGAGCACTTGCACGGCGGCCGGGGATCCGAGCGTACCCAACACGACCGCCGTGTAGCCAGGCGTGATGTCGATGGCCTGGGAGCCCACCAGCAGGTACGCCAGTCGGCCGCCCGCGGTGGGCGCCGGCTCGGTCAGGACGTTGGTCGAGTCGTCGGCGGCGGGGTTCGCGTCGCACAGCGTGCGCAGCAGCCGCCCGCCCTCGGGCGGCAGCAACCCGAGACAGCGATCGCGGTCGGGGCGGTCCAGCCGCTGGAACGAATAGACGAGCCCCGATCCGTCGGGGAGCCACGCGGGCGCCCGGTCGTCGCCGAGGTTGAAGGTGAGGCGCCGGGGCGAGCCGCCGGCGAACGGCCGGTCCGACCCGGTCCCCGGGGCGACAAACGAAGCGCTGTGCCCGCAGCTGGCGAGGGCGAGCGCCAGACCGACCGCCGCAGTCAGACGACGCATGGGCTACACCACCGCCGACAGGTTGAGCATCGCGCGCCAGCCCCGGAAGACTTCGCGGTAATCCTGGTGGGTGAACGCCATCGTGCGGCCGGCGGTGCGCGTGGCCCCGGGACACAGCTCCGCCATGTCGGCGTGGATCGTCAGGGCGAACTCCACTTCCACGGTGATCGGTGGAGGGAGCACGAAGGGCGCGTGTTTCTGTTTGAGCGCCGCGGTCACACCGTCGCGGATCATGCGGCACGCGACCGCCGGCGCGACGCTCCGCGCCGCGTGGCGACTCACCGCCTCCTTGACCACCACCGTTGCGACGGCGTCCCCGAGCAGCGCTTTCGCCTCGGCGGCGACGCTCGAGTCGCCGCTCACCAGGGCCACCGGCACTCGGGAGACCCCGGCGAGCGCGGCATTGATGCCGAGCTCGCCGACCGGGCGGCCGTTCAACCGCACTTCGTGGACGCGGTCGGCGTAGGTGTGGTCGAGGACCGCGTGGCGCGTGCCGGCCCGGGCGTGGTACCCGATGAACAGCGCCGCATCGAAGCCGCTCGCGTCGTCGATCCCCTCCAGCATGGAGCGCGGCTTGGGATCGCCCGACAGCAGCTCCGCCGCCTGATGCAGCTCTTCGGCGAGCAGGTTGCGCATGAACCAGTGGCTGTCGTTCACGAGGACCTTGCTCGCTCCGGCGGCGAGCGCCCCCTCGATCGCCGCGTTGGCTTCCGCCGTCATCAGCCGCCGGAAGCGGCCGTACTCGGCGGCGTGGGCCGGATCGGTCGGATCGGTCTGGGATTCGTGGACGACACCCGCGACGCCTTCCATGTCGACGGAGATGTAGACGCGCACGGCGGGGCCTCGATTGGGACGGGGGAAGCTAGTTACTTTATACTACAAAGTACTTGACAACAGCTGAGGCTGCGGCTATCCTGACTGCCATGGCGTCGCCCCGTCCCCTGCACGACCGCGCGCTCGACAACCTGCGCTACATCCGCCAGACGATGGAGCGTGCGGGGTCGTTCACGGCGGTGCCGGGGTGGGGCCAGATCGCGGTCGGGGCCACCGCGCTCGCCGCGGCGCTGGTCGCCGCCCGCCAGCGTACCCCCGAGCTGTGGCTGGCGACCTGGCTGGGCGCGGCGATCGTGGCGCTCGCCATCGGCGGCTGGACGATGGTGCGCAAGGCCTACGCGGTGGACGACCCGATTCTCTCGGGGCCCGGCCGGCGCTTCTGGCTGAGCTTCCTCACGCCGATGGCCGTGGGGGGCTTGTTGACGGTGGTGCTGTACCGTGCCGGCCTGTGGCATGCGCTGCCTGGCACCTGGCTGCTGCTGTACGGCACCGGGTTCGTGACGGGCGGCGCCTTCTCGGTGCGGGTCGTGCCCGTGATGGGGCTGTGCTTCATGATCGTCGGCGCCCTAGCGCTGCTCGGGCCCTCGGCCTGGGGAAACTGGTGCCTGGCCGCCGGATTCGGCGGCCTGCACATCGTGTTCGGTGGCATCATCGCACGGAGGTACGGTGGCTAAGTCGGGAGCGGTACGGAAGACGGACGCGGTGGCGGCGCCGCCGCGCGGCGAGCGCGCGCTGCGCGCGGCCGAGCTCGACCGTCTGATCCACGAGCGCGTGCGTCTCGGCATCGTGAGCGCGCTGGCGGTGAACGACGCGTTGACCTTCAACGAGCTGAAGGGGCTCCTCAAGACGACCGACGGCAACTTGAGCGTGCACGCCCGCAAGCTGGAGGAGGCACAGTACATCACGTGCAGCAAGTCGTTCGCCGGCCGCATCCCCAAGACCGAGTACCGGCTGACGGCCGCGGGCCGCCGCGCCTTGGAGCGCTATCTCGACCACATGGAAGCCCTGATCCGCGCCACACGTCAGGGCTGAGCGAATTTTTTTTGAGGCAAAACTTTATGTCACAAAGTACTTCTCTCCACGTCGCCGTCATCATGGACGGCAACGGCCGCTGGGCCGCGCGCCGCGGCCTCCCCCGCGCCGCCGGCCACCGGGCCGGCGCGGACGCCGTCCGCCGGATCGTCGAGGCGGCCCCCGATCAGGGCGTGACCGCTCTCACGCTGTTCGCCTTCTCCGCCGACAACTGGAAGCGCCCGGCGAGCGAGGTGGCGGCGCTGATGCGCCTGTTCGCCCGCCATCTGCGCACGGAGACCCCGCAGCTGATCGAAAACGGCGTCCGCCTCGAGGTGGTGGGCCGGCGCGACCGGCTCCCGGCCCCGCTCGTCGCCGCGATCCGCGCCGCCGAGCACGCCACCGCCGCCGGCACGCGGCTCCGGCTCCGGCTCGCCGTCGACTACTCGGCGCGCGCGGCGATCGCGGACCGCCACATCCTCCCCGACGTGGACCTGCTGATCCGCACGGGCGGTGAGCAGCGCCTCTCCGATTTTCTGCTGTGGGAATGCGCTTATGCGGAGCTGTACTTCACCGAGATCATGTGGCCCGGCTTCGCGGCGGCCGACTTGGCGGACGCGCTGCGCGCCTTCCACGCCCGGCAGCGGCGGTTCGGCGGCCTGCCGGAGGCGGCCGCGGGATGAGCGCCCCGAGCCAGCAGACGCAACTCGGACTCGAGGTCCTGGCCGTGAGTGCCGGCCTCGGCATCGGCGCCGACGCGCTGCTGCGCTCCACCCCCTGGGGGCTGAACGCGCTGCTGTGCACCGTCGCGGTGGTGGCGGCGGCCGGTTGGATCGTGCGCCGCCGACAGATCGCCGTGAGCGGCGACGCCACCTGGCTCGGAGTGACGGCCTTGCTGCTGGGCCTGAACTTCGTGGCGCGGGACTCGAGCTGGCTCCGCGCGTTGGACGCTCTGGGGATCGCGATCGTCGGCGCACTCGCCTGGTGCAGCCTGCGCGGCGTCTCGCTGCGCGGTCGCCATCCGTGGGACTACGTGCAGGGCGGCGTCGCCAGCGCCGCGAGCACGTGCCTCGGCGTGTGGCCGCTCGCCGTCAGGGACGTCCGTTGGAGCGAGCTGTCGGGTGGTGGCGCGTGGCGGGGGGCCCTCGGGGCAGGCGTCGGTGTGCTGCTCGCGTTCCCGCTGGTCCTCGTCTTCGCGGGCCTGTTCGCATCTGCCGACCCCGTGTTCCACAACGTCGTCGCCAGCATCGTCGACGTCGATTTCGGCGTGATCGCGTCCCATGTATTGCTCATCGGGCTCGGCGCGGCGCTCGCCGCCGGCTACTTCTGGGGCGCCCTGATCCGCCGGGGACCGCTGCCCGCCCTGCCGGGCGGCCAGGACCTCTCGCTCGGTATCGTCCCGGCCGGCACGGCGCTCGGCCTGCTCGATCTGCTGTTCCTGGTCTTCGTGGTCATCCAGCTGCGCTACTTTTTCGGCGGGGCCGAGCTGATCGAACGCACCACCGGCCTGACGTACGCAGAGTACGCCCGCCGGGGGTTCTTCGAGCTCGTCACCGCCAGCGCTCTGGTCCTCCCCATCCTGGTGGGTGGCGACTGGGCGCTCCGCCATGAGCCGCGGGAGAACCAGCGAACCTTCCGCTTCCTCGCGGGGCTGCTGCTGGTGCTGCTCGCCGTCGTCATGGTGTCCGCGCTGCGGCGCGTGTGGCTCTACGTCGCGGAGTTCGGGCTGTCGGAAATCCGGCTGTACGCCACGGCCTTCATGATATACCTGGCCGTCGTGTTCGCGTGGTTCGGCTGGACGGTGCTGCGCGAGCGGCGACACCGGTTCGCCTTCGGCGCGCTCGTTCAGGGATTCGCCGTGCTCGCGGGCCTGCATTTGCTCAATCCCGACGCGCTCATCGTTCGCACCAATCTCGCCCGCACGGCGGTCCACCGTCCCTTCGATGCGGTGTACGCGGCCTCGCTGGGCGCCGACACCGTGCCCGACCTGCTCGGGGCATTCGCCCGCCTCGGCGATCAGGACAAGTGCCGGGCGGCGGCGGCGCTGCTGGCGCGCTGGACGCCCGAGGGGAACGGGGGGAAGCAACCCGCCGCGGAGGGCTGGCGGAACTGGAATCTGGCTCGCGCTCGCGCGCGCCGCGCCGTGCACGAGCACGCGGCCCTCCTGAAGGCGACCCCATGCCCGGCGTCACGACCACCGACGGGCTGAAACCCCTCACGGCTGCGTCCACGGGAAGACGACGTTCCGCCTGAGCGCGTAGATTACCGGCGCATGGGCCTGACGATCGTCCAGGTCGACGCCTTCACCAGCACGCCCTTCGCCGGCAATCCCGCGGCGGTGTGCGTCCTGCCGGCTCCGCGCGACGTGCGCTGGATGCAAGACATCGCCCGCGAGATGAATCTCTCCGAAACGGCGTTTCTGCTCGCCGCAAACACCGGCTACCGGCTGCGCTGGTTCACTCCCGCCGAGGAGGTGGCGCTGTGCGGGCACGCCACTCTCGCCAGCGCGCACGTCTTGTGGGAAGACCGGCATCTCGCCGCCGGGGCGCCGGCCCGCTTCCACACCCAGAGCGGCCTGCTCACCGCCGAGCGGCGGGGCGCCTGGATCGAGCTCGACTTCCCCGCCACGCCCGCGGCCCCCGCCCCGCCACCCGCCGGGCTCGCCGAGGCGCTCGGCGTGACCCCGCGCTGGTGCGGTCGCAGCAAGTTCGACTACCTGCTCGAGCTCGACTCGGAGGCGAGCGTGCGCGCACTCGAGCCCGACTTCGCGGCATTGAAACGGGTGGAGGCGCGCGGCGTGATCGTGACGAGCCGGGCGGAGACGCCGGGCTACGATTTCGTGTCGCGCTTCTTCGCACCGCGCGTCGGTGTCGACGAGGACCCCGTCACGGGATCCGCCCACTGCGCGCTCACGCCGTTCTGGAGCGAGCGCCTGCAGCGGTCCGAGATGACGGCGTTCCAGGCTTCGCCCCGCGGCGGCGTCCTCCGGGTGCGCCTGGCGGGTGATCGGGTCGGGCTCGGCGGACAGGCGGTGACGGTGCTGCGGGGCGAGCTGGTGTGACCGCGGCGGCCCCCTCCACGCCCTCCAGCTCCCGCGCTCCACGTCTCGCCGGCTACCTCTTCGCGCTCGCGGCGGGCGCAACGTGGGGCACGACCGGCCCGCTGTCCACCGGCCTGTACCGCCTCATGCCGGCGACGAGCATCGGGTTCTGGCGCGTGCTCCTGGGCACCGCGTGCCTCGCGCTCTGGGGCCTCGTCTTCCACCGCGCGCTGTTCCGCGTGGACCCGCGCGGCTGGCTGCTGGTCGGCGCGGGTGGTGGATTCCTCGTCGCGCTGTTCGAGGTCGCTTACCAGTTCGCCATCGCGGGAGCCGGCGTGGCCGGCGCCGCCGCGTTGCTGTACACCGCGCCCCTGATCGTCGCCGTCCTGGCCCGCGTACTCCTGAAGGAAACGCTCACCGTCACGCGCGTGCTGCTCGCGCTGCTCGTGATGGCGGGGGTCGCCCTCACTGTGACCGGCGGCAGCAACGCGGGGGCGGAGGCCGCCCGGCTGGGGATCGGCGCGGGCATCGCGGGTGGTCTGTTGTCCGCGCTGAGCTACGCCGGCACCACTCTGCTGGCCCGGTTCGCGGTGCCGCGCTACGGTGCCGTCCGAGTGCTGTTCCTCGAGGCATTGGGGGGCATCGTCATCATGGGCATCGTGCTGACGCTGGCGGGCCACTCCCCAGCGCCGCCGCCTTCGACTGCGGCCTGGCGCGGCGTGGCGGGCCTGACCGCGGGGGCGGTGCTCGCCGCGAATTTCCTGTTCTTCGCGGCAGTCCGGCGGATCGAGGCCGCGCCGGCAGCGGTCGCTGCGACGATCGAGCCGGTCGTCGGCACCCTGCTCGCGCTGTTACTGTTCAACCAACGACTCAGCGGGCTCGGGTGGCTCGGGCTGTCGCTGGTCGTGGGTGGAGTGGCCACCGGCTACCTCCTGGAAGCGAAAGGGGAAGATCACTGATGCTGACCGCAGCCCTCGTCGTCGTCGCCCTGCAGCAGCCGGCCCCCGCCCCCACCGCTCCGGCCGCCCCGCCCTCGCTCCCGCCGCAGGTGGGCGACACGTCCCCGTTTCGCCGCCTCGCGCTGCCGACGCCGACCTTGCTGCGGGAAGGCTCGGGCCGGCCGGGGCCGCGCTACTGGCAGCAGCGCGCCGATTACACGATCCGCGCGTCGCTCGATACCGCCACCCACACGATCGCGGGCAGCGAGACCATCCGCTACGTCAACAACTCGCCCGACACGCTGACCTATCTCTGGCTGCAACTCGACCAGAACATCTACCGGGCGGCGAGCCGTGGCGCGGCGATCAATCCGACCGACGCCCGCTTCGCGGGTCGCGGGTTCGAGGGCGGGTACACGATTCAATACGTCCGGGCGGTGCAGCGCTTCGGGAAGGCGTCGGGCAGGGCACCGCTCGCGACCAGCGTGAACGGCACGGTGATGCGGGCGGAGCTCGATCGACCGCTGCCCCCCGGCCAGGCCGCCACGCTCGAGCTGGCGTACTCGTTCGAAGTCCCCGAGCACGGCTCGGACCGGATGGGCCGCGAGCAGTTCCCCGGCGGCTGGCTGTACGAGATCGCGCAGTGGTACCCGCGGCTCGCCGTGTACGACGACGTGCGCGGCTGGAACACCGAGCAGTATCTCGGCCAGGGCGAGTTCTACCTCGAGTACGGCGACTTCGACGTCGCCATCACGGTGCCGCGCAGCTTCGTGGTCGCGGCGACCGGGACCCTGCTCAACCCGCTCGAGGTGCTGACCGGCCCGCAACGCGCCCGGCTCGCCCAGGCGGCGAAGTCGGACACGACGGTCGCGGTGATCGCAAAGACCGAGGTGGGACAGGCGTTCACGCGGCCGGCCGGCGCCGCGCCGACCCTCACCTGGCATTACAGCGCCAAGAACGTGCGGGACGTGGCCTGGGCCGCCGCGCCCAACTTTATCTGGGACGCGAGCGGCTACGCCGGGGTGTTGATCCAGTCGTTGTACCCGCCCGAGGCGAACGCCGGGTGGGCGCGCTCCACGGAGTACGCCCGCCACTCGATCAAGCACTACTCCGAGAAGTGGTTCCGCTACCCCTACCCGACCGCGATCAACGTCGCCGGGCCGGTGGGCGGGATGGAATACCCGATGATCGTGTTCTGCGGGCACCGCGCGGGCGACCGCAACCTGTTCGGCGTCACCACGCACGAGCTCGGCCACCAGTGGTTCCCGATGATCGTGGGATCGAACGAGCGGCTGTACGCCTGGATGGACGAGGGGTTCAACAGCTTCATGAACATCTACTCCGGGCTGGCGTTCTACCACGACTCCGTACCGCTGGGCCGCGGGCCGGCGGCGGGGTGGGCCCGCTTCGCCGCCACCGGCCGGGATCAGCCGCCGATCCTCGCCGCCGATCGCGTGCCCCCGGCGCTGCTCGGGTCCATCGAGTACGGCAAGCCGGCCGCCGGTCTCTACCTGCTGCGCCAACAGCTGCTCGACGACACGACGCGATTCGACGCGGCGTTCCGCGAGTACATCCGCCGCTGGGCCTACAAGCACCCGACCCCGGCCGATTTCTTCCGCTCGATGGACGATGCGCTGGGCGAGGACCTATCGTGGTTCTGGCGCGGCTGGTTCTACCGTACCGACGTCGTGGACCTCGCCGTGGACTCGGTGCGGGTGCGGCAGGACTCGGGTGGACCGATCACCCGGATCTTCCTGGCCAGCCCGGGCGCCCTGCCGATGCCGGTGGAGATGAGGATCACGCTCGCCAACGGCAGCACCGAGACCGTTCGGCTCCCGGTCGAGATCTGGCTGCTCGGGAATCACTACCTCTACGAGCGGAAGTTCGCGGCGGACGTCGTCAAGGTCGAGATCGATCCGGGGCAGAATTTCCCGGATGTGCGACGAGAGAACAATGTCTGGACAAAATCGTGACTAGCGCGCTCCGGTCGCGGTCGCCCCTGGCTTCAGGTATTGGTCGAGCCAATCGAGCAGCGTGCTCCACCACAGCCGCCGGTTGCGGGGCTTCAGCACCCAGTGGCCCTCGTCCGGGAAGTACAGGAACTTCGCCGGCACGCCTCTCACCTTGAGCGCCGTGAATGCCTGATAGCCCTCCGACAAGTCCACTCGGTAATCGAGCTGCGAGTGGACGATCAGCATCGGGGTCTTCCAGTTCTGCACGAAGTTGAGCGGCGACCACTTCTCGTACAGCGCCCGGTTGCCGTACGGCGTCCCGCCGAACTCCCAATTCACGAACCACAGCTCCTCGGTCGTCCCGGCCATGCTCACGGGGTTGAACACCCCGTCGTGATCGACCAGCACCTTGAAGCGGTCGGTATGGCCGGCGATCCAGTAGACCATGTAGCCACCGTACGACGCGCCCGCTGCGCCCATGCGGGTCGAATCGACGTAGGGGAGCCGCGCCACCACGTCGAGGCCCTTCATCACGTCTTCGAACGGGTAGTCGCCCCAGTGTTGGGAAATGGCGTCGGTGAACTTCTGCCCGTAGCCGGTCGAGCCGTGGAAGTTGACGGCGGCGACGACGTAGCCGCGCGCCGCGAACATCTGGTAGTTCCAGCGTGCGTGCCAGTTGTCGTCCCAGGCGCCCTGCGGCCCCCCATGAACCAGGTAGACGACGGGATACCGCCGGCCGGGGTCGAACCCGGGCGGCTTCAAGATCCAACCGAACACCGAATCGCCCAGCGCGCCCACAAACCCGTATGGCTCGAGCGGCTTGAGATCGAGCGCCGCGACGCCAGAGTCGGTGTGATGCGTGAGTTGCCGGCCCGCGGCCCACACTTCCGCCGGCTGCGTGTTGCTCTGGTGCAGGTACACCAGGGTCTTCCCGTCGGGCGTGAGGCCCGGATTTGTGTTGACCCCGGAGTTCCCGACCACGACGGAACGATGGAATGAGGGAACGTCGATGCGGTACAGATTGTCCCGCCCCCGCTCCTCGACGACGGCGTACACGCACCTCGAGTCAGGACACCACGTATAGGAGCCTACGGAGAGGGCCCATCCCTGGGTCGCCTCGACGACGTTTCCAGCTTCAGTCTTTCCATCCTTCCGCCCGACGAGCACCAACCGCACCCGGTCCGCCTCGAACCCGGGCCGCTCCATCGACAGATACGCGAGCCAGCGCCCATCCGGCGAGTAGCGCGGCGTGTTATCGGCGCCGCGGCTCGTGGTCAGCGCGTGCGTTCCGGCGCCGTCGGGACCCGCCAGGTAGACGTCGACGTTGGTATTGTCCGCCACGGTCGAGTCACCGTGCATGGCGAAGGCGATCTCCTTGCCGTCGGGAGCCACCGCCACGTCGCCGTCCCCGCCCGTGGCGATGGCGGGGACGTCGTGATCGACCGGGGTGATGTCCTTGGCACGCCCACCGTCGGCCAGGGTCACGAGGAACAGGTGCTGACGTTTCCCGGCGCGCCAGTCATCCCAGTGGCGCCACAGCAGGCCCGTCCAGAGACGCGCGTCGGTCGGGTAGTCGCCACTACGGCGGTCGATCTCCTGGTCGGCGGGCCACTTGATGTCGCTCGTCACGATCAGTCCCTTGCCGTCGGGGAGCCAAAGCGGGTCGGACACGCCGTCCGCCAGACTCGTCACGCGGCGTGCTTCCCCACCCGCGATCGACAGCACCCAGAGCTGCGGACCGTTTTGCCGGGTGGAGACGAACGCGAGCGTCGTGCCGTCGGGGGACCAGCGCGGCTGGCGGTCGGAGCCCGGGCCTTCCGTGAGCCGGCGGGTCTGCCCGGTCGACAGCTCCGCAAGCCAGATGCGGCCCGTCCCGCGGTTGTCCTTGAGGGAGTATTCGGTCACGCCGTAGGCGACCCACCGGCCGTCGGGAGAGAGCTGCGGATCACCCACGGCCTTCAGCGCGATGAGGTCGTCGAACGTGATGGCGCGTTTTTGGGCGGAAAGGCCGGGAAACGGGAGAAGGGAAAGAGGAAACGCGAGCGCCAGGATTGCGACCAGACGTTTCATGCTAGTAATCCGGATGGGTGAGGATGGCCTTCACCAGGTCGTCGAACACGCGTGACTCGGGGCGCACGGTGCCGCTTGCGTCGGTGTGGACGTTCCAGGCGCACAGCTCGTTCAGCGCCGTCGCCTCTTCGTAGGTGAGGTGCAGCACGTAGCCGCCCCCGTCGCCCCCCCGCTTGGCGCCGGTCAACACCTTCTTCAAGACGTCGGGCAGGTGCCGCGCGCCCCGCACGGCGTCGAATTGCTCGCGGGTGACTGCGAGGTCCATGACTCCCTTGCTTTGGCGGACCGGGAGCGAAATCTTGTCCGATCACCTTCCGCCCGCAAGGAACCGCGATGTCGCGCACCGAGTTCATCGCCACGGCGTTCCACGTCCCGGAGCGCGTCGTCACCAACGACGATCTCGCGCAGCTCATGGACACTTCGGACGAATGGATCGTGCAGCGCAGCGGCATCAAGACGCGTCACTGGGTCTCGGACGGCGAGACCGGCGCCGCTCTCGCGACGGCCGCGGCGCGCAAGGCGCTCGCGAAGGCGGGCATGCGAGCCGCCGACCTCGACTGCATCGTGTACTGCACCTGCACCCCCGACCACTTCGAGCCCGGCAACGGCGTGTTCCTCGAGCGCGAGCTCGGCCTCACCGACATCCCCGCGATCGACGTGCGCAACCAGTGCTCCGGGTTCATCTACGGCCTCTCGGTCGCCGACGCCTGGATCCGCACCGGCCAGTACCGCCGCATCCTGTTGGTGGGCGCCGAAGTGCATTCCCGGGGCCTCGACCGCACGACCCGCGGCCGGGACACGGCCGTGCTGTTCGGCGACGGCGCGGGCGTCGCGATTCTCGGGCCGACCGACGATCCCCGCCGGGGTGTGCTGTCGACGCACTTGTACGCCGACGGGCGCCACGCCGAAGATCTCTGGGTCGACGCACCCGGGCTCGCACACGACCCCTACATCAGTGAGGAGCTGATCCGGCAGGGGAAGCACCGTGCCGTCATGGACGGGCGCGAGGTGTTCAAGTCCGCGTCGCTGCTGATGCCGCAATCCGTTGCGGCGGCGCTCGCCGCGAACGGCCTCGAGGCGGCGGACATCACGCTCTTGGTTCCCCACCAAGCGAACCTGCGCATCCTCGAGATGGTGCAGAAGGCGATCGGCCTACGGGACGATCAGGTCTACACCAACATTCAGAAGTACGGCAACACTACCGCCGCGTCGATTCCCATCGCGCTCGACGAAGCACTGTGCGCCGGACGACTGGCGCGCGGGGACCTGCTCGTCCTCACCGCCTTCGGGTCGGGGTTCACGTGGGCGAGTGCGGCGGTGCGCTGGTAGCGCCTCAGCCGCGCGCTTCGGCCTTCAGCTCCTTGAGCTCCCGCGCCGCCGCGTCTCCGCGCGGCGTTCCCCGATACCGCTCGGCGAACCGCGCCAGTTCCACCATGAGCCGGTCGCGGCGGCCGGTCCGCCGGTAGAGATCGATCAACGCATTGGTCGCGGCGAATTGCCGCCGCAGGTCCGCGCTGCCGCGGCGCGCCTCGAGATACTGCTGCTCCGCACCCCCGGGGTCCGCCAGATAGCGCTCGCACAGCTCCGCCAGCCGCAACCGCGCGTCGCAGTCGGCGGGATCGACCCGCAGGTGGTCGCGGAAGTAGTCGGCCGCCTCGGCGTGCTTCCCCTGCGCGATCAGCACGTCCTGGTTGGGATAGGACGGCGGGGAAGGGATGTCGCCCCCGGCGGTCAACGTATTAGCCACGAACGTGGCGGTTCCGCTGATGCTGCGATAAATGAGCGTGATGCCGGCGAGCGTGATGGGGACGTTCGCCACCAGCAGCACGACGAACACCCCCGTGGAGATCGTGCCTTCGACGAGCAGCTTGAACCACAGCGCCGTAAGAACGATGAAGCACGCGGGCCCGAAGTACAGGCCGACGCGCATCACCAGCATGCTGTCGACGGGATCCGAGTCCCTCATCGGCCGTTCCCCGCTACTTCACCTCCTGCCCCCACAGGTCCCGGTACACGATGGGGCCCTCGCTCAAGGCCTTGATCCCCGCTTCGATCTGGCTCTTGTCTCCCACGACGACGATGTCGAAGTGGTCGGGGTCGATGTGCTGGCGCGCGACGCGCTGCACGTCGGCGGCGGTCACGGCGGTGATGCGCTCGGCGTAGTGGACGAAGTAGTCGAGCGGCAGGCCGTACACGAGCAGCTCCCGGAACCGCGCCGCCGCGGCGCCGGTCGTCTCGAAGTCCGCCGGCAGGCCGAGCGTGATGTACGCCTTTGCCTTGGCGAGCTCGGGGTCGGGCACGGGCTCGTCCCGGATGCGGCGCAGCTCCTTCAGAAACTCGATCAGCGAGCTGTCGGTCTTGGCGGTCACGACCGACGCGCTGGCCACGAACGGGCCCGCCAGCCGCCCCGCCGAGAACTGCGAGAACGCGCCGTAGGTGTAGCCGTGGGTCTCGCGCAGGTTCTGGTTGAGTCGCGACGTGAACGCGCCACCGAGGATGGTGTTCAGCACCTGGAGCGCGAAGTAGTCGGGCGTCGCGCGCGCGACCCCGACGTGCCCGATCCGGATCACCGACTGGGCCGCGCCCGGCTTGTCCACCACGTACACCGTGCGCACCGCCGGCGCCGGTGCCGCCACATCCGGCAGCGGCAACACCGCCCCGCGCTCCCACCCACCGAACCGCGCGCCGAGCAGACGCCGCGCCTCGGCGAGCGTCACGTCGCCCGTGACGAGGATACGGGCGGCATTGGGTCGGTAGCCGGCCCGGTAGAACTCCGCCACGCGGTCGCGGCTCAGCGACGCCGTAGACGCCTCGGTGCCGCTCAACGGGCGCCCGTACGGATGGGAGCGGCCGTACACGATCGCCGGAAACGCGATCCCCGCCATCGCCACGGGATTGTCGCCCAGCTGGGCGATCTGCGCGCGTCGCAACTCGCGTTGCCGCGTGACTTCCGAGTCGGCGAACGTCGGCCGCAGTACGACGTCCGCCAGCAGGTCGAGTGCCGCTTCGAGGCGCCGTTTGGGGACGTGCAGCGATACGGTGGCCGCGTCGTAGCTCGCGGCGCTGCTGAGCTGGGCCCCCAGGAACGCGGCCTCGTCGGCGATTTCGAGCGCCCCGCGCCGGCCGGCCCCCTGCTGCAGCATCGTCGCCGTGAAGGTCGCGAGCCCCGGCAGCTCCGCCGGCTCCCGCGCCGCCCCGGCGTCGAGCGCGACCTGGACGTCCACCACCGGCACCTTGTGCATCTCCACCACCGCCAGCTCGAGCCCGTTCGGCAGGGTGGCTGTCTGCACCACCGGGAGCTTGAGGGCGGGCGGGGGAGGCAGCACCGGCGGTTTGGTGCGATCGACCGCCTGGGCGGGCAGGTGGACTGGCGCACCCACGGTCAGCATCGCTGCGACTGCGAGCGCCGCCTTGATTGCCTTCATGGGTTCACCGCCTGCTGCACCGCGAGGTCCGGCTTCCCCTGCGGCACTACGCTCAGCACCACGCGATGGGCGTCGACCAGGTAGCGCCGCGCCGCCTGCTGCACCTCCGCCGCGGTCACCCTGCGATAACGATCCAGGTCCTTCTCGAAGTAGTCGGGCGTGCCGACGAAGTAGTTGTAGAAGTTCAGCTGGTCGGCCTTCCCGCCGAACCCTCCCACCCGCTCCATGCGTGAGAGGAACTGGGCCTCGAAGCTGTTCTGTGCCCGCTCGACCTCGCGCGGCGTCGGCCCCGCCTGGGCGACCTTCCGGACCTCCTCATCGATCACGCGCTCGAGCTCGGTGAGGTCGTGGCCCGGCCGGGCGGTGGCCCACAGCTCGAACTTCCCGTCGATCCGCCCGCCGTCCTGGAACGCGACCACGTCCGTCGCGATCTGCAGCTCGTACACGAGCCGCTTGTAGAGCCGCGACGACCGTCCGCTCGCCAGCACGTTCGCGAGCACGTCGAGCGTGGCATCGCCGTCCGCGAACCCTTTCACCGTGTGCCACGCGTGGTAAACGCGCGGCACCTGGACGCGGTCTTCGAGCGTGGCATACACGTCCGCGCCGAGCTGCACGGCCGGCGGCGTGGGGCGGGTCACGGCGGGCCCGCGCGGGATGTCGGCGAAGTAGCGCTCGACGAGCTCCCGGACGGCGCGCGGCGTGATGTCCCCCGCGATCGCGAGGGTCGCGTTGTTAGGGGTGTAATAGGTGCGGAAGAAACCCCGCACGTCTTCGAGCGTGGCCGCGGACAGATCGGCCATCGAACCGATCACGGGCCAGTGGTACGGATGGTCCGGCGGATACAACCGCTGCAGAATGTTCTCCTCCGCGAGCCCATAAGGCCGGTTCTCGTAGCTCTGACGGCGCTCGTTCTGTACGACCCCGCGCTGCAGGTCGACTTTCTCCGCGGTGATCTCGGGGAGCAGAAACCCCAGGCGGTCCGAGTCGAGCCACAAGGGCAAGGGCAGCGCGTTGCTCGGCGCGTCCTCGTAATAATTGGTGCGGTCTTCCGTGGTCGAGCCGTTGTTGTCGCCACCCGCGGCCTCGAGCAAGCGATCGAACTCGCCCGTGGGCACATGCTGCGAGCCCATGAACATGATGTGCTCGAATAGGTGAGCGAACCCGGTGCGCCCCGGCTTCTCGTCCGACGAGCCGACATGATACCACATGTTCACCGATACGAGCGGTACCGAGTGGTCCTCGTGCAGCAACACCTGCAGTCCGTTGGGGAGCGTGAAGGTTTGATACGGCACGTGGAGTGCCTGGCAAGACAGACGGGTAGACGGATAGACGGATAGCAGTGCCATGAAGGCAGCCGCCAGGGTAGCAATCTTTCGCATCATTACTCCTCTGATTCTGACGTGTCCGAAACCGTTGCAGGCGCGGGGTTCACGTGTCCCGTTATTTGCACCCGAAACACCGACCCCGCAACTTGCGTACGGCATCACCACTAAGGAGCCACGATGATCGGACTGCTGATTGGCGCCGCCGCGCTGGGCGGTGGCTTCGTGACCACGCGGAACTTCGTGCGGCGCCGGCTGCGGTTCGTCGACGCCGCTCAGAAACCGGCTGCACCCCTGCTGATCGGACTCGCGGCTACGGCCGTCGCGCTGCCGATCGCGCTCCTGCCGGTGGTGACCGTCGGGACCGCGGTGGCGTTCGGGGTCGGCGTGGCCGGCGGCTTCGCGGCCGGACGGAAGAACGGCGCCACCGGCGCCTAGACGACCCGCAACTCCTGCAGGCTGCCCATCGCTTCGGGCCGGCCTGCGACGGTGCGCAAGGCGCGCACCGCGTCCTTCGCGAAGGTTTTGCCCGCCCCCTTCTCCACCTCTTCCAGCGCGCTCCACTTGGGAAACGCGACGCGCACGGGCGTCGCCATCTGCAGCGTCTCGAACGCGTCGGCGACGGCGAGGATTTTCACGGTGACCGGCAGCGGGAGGGACTCGATGTCCCAGTCCTCGCCCACGATCTCGTAATAGTGCCCGTACTCACCGATGATCTCGGCGGCCCCGCGCATCCAGCGCGCCACCGCCACGGTGGAGTCCGTCACCGAGCGCGACAGCAGCCGCAGCAGCCGCTGGTCCCGCGTGCCCACCTCGTGCAGCAGCGCCGCGACCCGCAGATTCTCGACGTCCTCCTCGGGAAGGTCGAGCTCCCGACCGATCGCCACGGCCACGTCCGCCACGCGGTTGGAGTGTCCCTGCTGATTCCGCTCGGTGGACTCGATGTGGTAGGTCAGCAGCTCGAGCGTCGCGAGGTAGGCGTTCTTCACGTCCCCGAGGCGCGCCTCCCGCTGCTCGGCGAGCGTGCCCACCACGTAGCCCGTGAGGATCAGGAACCCCGCCCACGGCGCGAGCGCCAGCAGCGCGTCGCCGTAAAACCCGGGCAGCATGTCCAGTCCCTGCACGTACTGGTAGAACAACACCAGCACGACGACGAACAACCCCGCCAGCACCGCGAAGCGGCGCCCGCCGTAGAACCCCGCGAGGATCATCGGCAGATAGTAGAAGCTCAGGAACGCGAATTTTTGCTCGACGAGGGCGTGGATCCCCACGATCGCGAACACGAGGAGCAGGACGAAGATCCGCTCGAAGTTGCGGAAGAAGAACAGCTTGGCACGCTCCACCAAGCGCGGCTGGGCCATGAGGACACCCCTCTAGTGTACGGGCGGGCGCGGCACCAAAGTGGGGAGGGCGGTCTCCGCGCGCAATAGCGTGAGCTTACAGACCCTCAGGTTTTGAGCGCCCCGCGCACGTTTTGCGGGTCGAAGGCGACGATCTCGGCGCGCGCGACCCCGGCCCGGACGTAGGGATCCTCCGCGACCACGGCTTCCAGGGCGGAGCGATCCGGGGCCCGCGCGATCAGCACGCCGCCCGTCGCCGGGTCGCGGCGCGCCCAGGCGTGGAACACGCCACGCGCGGCGTGCGTCTCGAGGTGCCGCAGGTGGTCGACGCGCACGGCGTCGACGCGGTCGAGCGGCGCGGTGTAGTGGAGCAGCACGACGAACACCATCGCTTCCTCGTAGCCGGAGCAGGTGAGCACGGGGAGCGCCGGGTAGCGCACGAACCGCGCATCAGTGTCGGCGCGGGTGCAGCGAAAGAAGATCGAGCCTCGCTGGTTGCCGGCCGGCCGCATCCAGCGGCAGGTGAAGCACAGGCCGACGGCGACCGAATCGCCCATGGGACGGAACTTACTATCGTGGCGGAGCGGCCCCGAGGACGCCATCTTGGTAGCTATGACCGGCCAGGCCACGCCACCCGAGCTGCCGCCGGGGCTGCTCGAGGAGTATCTGGCGGGGATGCGCACCGAGCTGGCGACGCTTGCCACGATCGCCGAGCGCCTCGCGGCCGCAAAGAACGATCGCGGGGCGATCGAGGCACTGCGCCGAGCCGCCCACAAGATCCACGGGTCCGCCGGCTCGTTCGGCTTCATGGAAGCGTCGCGCCTGGCGGCGGGGATGGAAGCGACGGCCAAGGACTGGGCCGACTGGCCCGATGACCCGGAGGTGGAGCGTGCTCCGCTGGTCCGGTGGTTCGTGGCGCGGCTCGCCGAGATGCTTGGCCTTGCCGTTCCTCTCACGGCGGTGGCGGTGGGCCCCCCGGCCACATCACCTCCGCCCCCAGTCGGCACACCGCTCCGCTCCCCGTCCCCCTCCGCCGCCCCCCGGGCGAAACCCGCACCCCCCGCAGCACGGCCGCCCGAACGTCAGCCGCCGCCCCCGCCGGCGCCGCTCCCGCCGCCTAAGCCGGCGCCCCGTCCTCCGGCCAAGCCGGCGCCCCCTCCTCCGCCCAAGCCGGCGCCCCCTGCTCCGGCAGCGCCCCCGCCGGTCGCCGCGCTCCAGGTGCCCGAGGTGATCTACGTGGAGGACGACGCGGCGCTC
>Ga0137415_10000402_pt1 | contig 41052 bp, 40 predicted proteins | sample CZODoug3_1_1_16f_FD_183082 | JGI IMG/M metagenome (GOLD analysis project Ga0137415, IMG submission 183082) | Vadose zone soil fungal communities from Angelo Coast Range Reserve, California, USA - CZODoug3_1_1_16fungal (Hybrid Assembly) | ecosystem: Environmental > Terrestrial > Soil > Vadose...
AGCGGTCGGCCGGCGTCTTGGCGAGGGCCCGCAGGATCGCATCCTCGACGGCGTCGGGGATCGTGGCCCGCACGATCGACGGCGGCGACACGTTGTCGAGCGAGTGCCGTGCCATCACGGCTTGCGGGTTCGGCCCGGTGAACGGCGGCTCACCCACCAGCATCTCATACGTGACGCACGCCAGGCTGTACTGGTCGCTCCGCCCGTCGATCTCTTCGCTCCCCGTCGCTTGCTCGGGGCTCATGTATGCCGGGGTCCCGATGACCGTGCCGGTTTGCGTGAGGTGCTGTCCTGCTCCCGCGGCGCTGACCGCCCGCGCGATGCCGAAGTCGGCGACCACGGCGGTCCCACCCGACAGCATGATGTTCTCGGGCTTGATGTCACGGTGCACGACGCCGTGGCTGTGCGCGTACGCGAGCGCGCCGGCGACCTCGGCCGTGATCTTCAGCGCATCCTCGAGCGACAATTGTTTCTCGCGCTCGAGCCGATCGCGCAGCGACTCGCCCTCGACGTACGGCATGACGTAGAACAGGAACCCGTCCGCCCGGCCGGAGTCGTAGAGAGGGAGGATATGGGGATGTTGCAGGCGAGCCGCCGTCTCGATCTCGCGCAGGAACCGCTCGGCACCGAGCGCCGCGGCGAGCTCCTGATGCAATACCTTGATCGCGACCGGCCGATGGTGCTTCAGGTCCTCCGCCAGGAAGACCGTCGCCATACCGCCCCGTCCGAGCTCACGCTCGACGGCGTAGCGCTCGGCGAGAGCTGCACGGAGGGTTTCCAGCACATCGGACACGGGTGCGCCGCACGAGTGGCGAGACCCAGCCTAGCATACAGCCCGGCGGGGACCCCCGCCAGACGCGCCACGGTCTCGCTCTTGTTTCGGGCGTCTAAAGCCCTAGTAATAGAAGGCCGAATGACGTCACCGCCCCCGTCCCTGCCCCCGCCACTCGTAGCCCGCAGCCCCACGACGCTGTGGGGTCGGCTCCGGGCACCCAGCATCACGCGCGTGTTCACGGCCGCGTTTGTCGCCATCGCCGTGGCCGTGCTGGCGGACCGTTACGTCTCCTGGCAGAGCGCGCGCCGCACCCAGACCGACATGGTCGACCTGACGCATCGCTTGGAGCGGCTCGAGCGGCTGCATCCGTCGCTCGGTCTCGAAACGCAGCTCCAGGAAGTCCGCGAGCTCGCGGCCGAGGTGGGCGACGACGCCATCCAAACCGCGCTGCAGACGACGATCATCCTCGCGATCGTGCTCTTCGCGCTCGCCGTCGGGTTGTCGTACAACCGGCGGCGACTCGCGGCGCCGTTCGCGCGCATCGTGGCGGCGCTGGAGCGCGTGGCGACCGGCAGTCATGCCGAGCGGTTGGACGAGAGTCAACCCGAGGAGTTCGGGATCATCGCGCGCAGCGTGAATCAGATGGCGGCGTCGCTCGCCTGGCGCGAACGGATGCAGGAGCATATCGCGCGGCTCCTGACCGCCCTCAATGCGCCGACCGGCGGTGGCGGGGGTGGGGACGCCGCCGGAGGGGGGTTCGGTCCGACGCTGGAGGTGCTCGCGGCGGCCACCGGTGCAGCGGGGCTCGCCCTGTACCAGCCGAACTACGGTACCAACGAATGGGCGGCGACCGCCGTGCGGCGCGCCACGGCGCACACGCTGCCGCGCGACGCGGTACGGCAGCTCGTGGGCGACGCGGCGGCGGTGATGCTGTATGCCGGCACGGCCGCGGAGCCGGTGCGGACGCAGTTGCGCCTGGTCGCCGGCGACGCCTCGCACGAGGGGAGCGCCGTCGCCCTGGTGCCGCTGCGCTCGCGGGACCGCCTCGTCGGGCTGCTCGTCGTGTTGCTGGCGGGCGACCTCGCCGCGGACGTGCGCACGGTGCTCGAGCACGCCGCGCCCAACCTGGCGATCGCCTGCGAGCGCGAATCGGCGCACCAGCATACGCGGCGCCTCGCGGTCGAGGTGCGCCACGCCGCGCAGCGCCTGGAGTCGCAGAACGCCGTGCTCGAGGAGCAGCATCGCGAGCTCTCGCGGCTCAACGCCGAGCTGGATCAGGCGGGCAAGCTCAAGGACCAGTTCCTCGCCAACGTCTCGCACGAGCTCCGAACGCCGTTGAACAGCGTGATCGGGTTCAGCGAGCTGCTCCTGACCGGTGAGGTCGAAGGTGCGCCGCTGAGCGACACGCAGCGCGACTACCTCGAGACCATCTCGCGCAACGGCCGCCACCTGCTGCAGCTCATCAACGAGCTGCTCGACTTGTCGAAGATCGCCGCCGGCCGCATGGATCTCCGCCTCGAGCCGGTGCCGCTCGACCCGTTGTTGCGCGAGGCGGCGGACAGCGTGCGCGCGCAGCTCGAAGCGCGGCGCCACCGCCTCGCGCTCGAGCCGGCGCCCGAGCCGGTGACGGTCACGGCGGATCGGGGGCGCCTGCTCCAGATCCTGCTCAACCTGCTCTCGAACGCCATCAAGTTCACGCCCGAGGGCGGCCGCGTCACACTGGCCGCCCGGCTCGCGGGCGGCGGGCGCCAAGTCCGCGTGGCGGTGACCGACACCGGGATCGGCATCGCGCCCGAGGACCAGGCGAAGCTGTTTCAGGAATTCGTGCAGCTCGACGCGGCGCCGAGCCGCCGCTACGAAGGGACGGGACTCGGGCTCGCGCTCTCCAAGCGGCTCGTCGAGCTGCACGGGGGCGCGATCGGTGTGGAGAGCGCGCTCGGCCAGGGGAGCACGTTCTGGTTCACGCTGCCCCGGGCGGATGCCGGAGGAGCCTGATGGCGACCATCATCGTGGTGGAGGACCAGCCCGACAATTTGAAGCTGATCACGGCGCTGCTGACGCTGAAGGGGCACCGTGTGGTCGGGCTGCACACGGGAGAGCCGCTCGTCGCGACGCTGCTCGCGGAGCGCCCCGCCCCCGCACTCGTGCTGCTCGACATTCAGCTGCCCGGCCGGGACGGCTACAGCGTGCTCGCCGACGTGAAAAAGATCGAGGGCGAGCACCCCTGGAAGGTGGTCGCCCTCACCGCGCATGCCATGCCGGGCGACCGCGAGAGGGCCCTCAGCGCTGGCTTCGACGGCTATATCACCAAACCGATCAACGTCCGCACGTTCACCGATGAAATCGGACGCTACCTCAGCTCGGGTGGGTCGCCTTCCGCAGGTTGATGGCGCCGTTGACGGTCGTGATGCGCACCTTGCGCCCGCCGGCGCCGAGCGTGCCCTGAAGGTGCTTCCCGAGCTTCCCGGTCACGGCGAGCGGATAGTCGGTCTCGATCGCGCCGTTCACGGTGCTCGCCTCCACGTCCGCGTCGAGCCGCGCGGGCAGCTCGGCCGTGGCCTCGCCGTTCACGGTCAACAACGATACCTCACCTGTGTCGCCGAAGGCGCGCATGCGCGCGCGCACGCTGCCGTTCACCGAGGTGGCGCGCACGGGGCCGGCCGACGTTTCGGCGTCGACCTCGCCGTTGACGCTGGCGAGCACCAGCGGCGCGGTCGCGTTGGCGACGTGCACCGCACCGCTCACCGTGCTCGCACCCAGCCGCACGCGCTTGGGAAGGCGAACGGTGAAGTCGACCGCGACGTCGTTGCGGTGCGGTGACGAAGACTTGTAGTCATCCCCCGGGCCGCAGTGGCCCCCCCCGCGGGCCCAGAGGGCGCAAATTGCGATGCCGTCGGCGGTCTTCACGGTCTCGATCCGCACGCTGGCCGCGTCGGAGCGACGGCGCGTCTTCACAGCGACGACTTCGAGTGAATCACCCTTCGCCGCTTCGACTCGAACGGAGCCGACGGTGTTACGGATCCACACCCACTGCCCGGGCGCGACCTTCGCCTGATACGTCCACGTGTCCGCGGTGTCGCGCGGTCCCGCGTAGGCGTCCGGATCGAAGTCGAAATTGCTCGGCAGATTTCTCAGATCTCGGAGGCCCCTCAGGCCTCTCAGGGCAACGGGGAGGTTCTCGATGACGCCCTGGCGCGCCCGCACGATCACGTACCGGACACACAGGCCGATCGCGATGACGCCGACAAACAGCACCGCGCCGCGGATGATCTCCCTCCGCCAGGTCTGCCAGAACGTGCTCATCGAGAACGAGTCCATGCGAGATACCCTCCACGATCGGGGCCCGCCACCATACTGGCACGTCGTACGGGAATTTGCGAGGTGAGGTTTCGGGGACCGTGTGAAAACAACACACCCGGGAGGCGTGGGCCCCCCGGGTGGGGATTACGGAAACGACGTTCTTACGCGCGGCTGGCCCGGAAACAGCGGACGGCCGGGCGATCGAGCAGCAGCCGCCGCGCGGTCGCCGCGCTCGCCGGAGCGTCGCCGCGTGCCTCCACGGTGATCGGATCGAGCACGCCACCGTACCAAACCGTGTCCGGCCCGTGACTGGTGCGGCCCACGGGTGTCGCCGTCACCTCGCCGTCCCGTGCCGTCCCGACCGAAGAGACGGCAACTTGGGCGGCGTATCCCGAGCCGAGGGTGAGCATCATGCCCAGCAACATCGCGTATGCCTTCACTGTCGAACCTCCCGACGGCCGTTTGCACGGTGAGTGCGGAACGCCTGCCTCGCTCCGATGCGTCCCCGCTACGCCTTCTGCCTGTGTAAGACGTCGCAACGCCCTGAAAGGTTGCATCTGGGCGGTCCGCGACGCGTCCGAGCGGTGTCAGGGTCCAGTGGCGATGACCAACCTCAAGCGGTGTGACCGATAACCAGGGAGGGTGGGCGAGTTGCTACAGCCCCAGGTCGTACGATTCGCGCCATTCGATATCGAAGCTTTCGCGGCAGCGGTTGCACCGCATGGCGGCGGGGTGTCCCTCGATGGGCTGGCGCTCGCGGCAGCTGGGACACACGGCGTAGCGGTCGCCCCAGCTCGACGGGAGTCGGACGGCATCGTCGGGACGCGCCACGACGGTCCAGCGGCGCGGGGGAGTCTCGATGATCTGGAGAAACGCGGCGGGGACCTGCAGCGTCTGTCCGCGCACCTCGAGCACGACCTGCAAGGGGCCTACTTGTCTGATCCGATACCAAGCCCCCCGGCGCAGCCGGACATTCAAGTTCGCCTGCAGCCGAGCCCACTGCATGCCGGGCATAGCCCTGACCTCACTCAGTCGAAACGACGCATACGGGCAACCCAGGCTGCGGGCGTGTGCACTCGTACGCTACGTCGTTCGACCAGATCTGCTGTGCGCTGGATCACACCGCACCATTCTCTGCAACCGGGAGCGTGAGGACGAGTGTGCGCAGCTCTCCGGACTCGAGCCGCAGCGACACCATCGCTTGCTCGGCCTCGCCCAACCCGCTCGCCGCTGTCAGCGTGACTCCGCCGCTGCGTTGCTCCGCCCCGAGGATCTCCACAGGATTGAGTGTGCGCACCAACCGCTCCAGGTCCCCGAGGGTCGGCACCGGCCCTGGGTCGGTGATCGCGATCTGGATCAGCGCGCGCGCCCGGGAGGAGCCATCCCCGCGCAGCAGTTCGCCTGCGACCCGCACCGTTCCGCTCATCGGCGTGTTGCGGACGGCGACGGTGAAGAGCTTGTACAGCAGCCGCCCCAGTTTCTGCTCGTCCACCGTGGCGTGTCGCAGGGCTTCGCAGCCGTGGAACACCAAGGTGACGTCGCGACGGCGGGTGAGCGGCGCTACGAGCACCCGAACATCGTGGAGTGCCTTGAGGACATCGACGCCACCGCTCATGTGCCTCACGTTCCCCCTGAACGGCGGCTCAGCGATCCCGGGGTCCTTGCATGAGGGGCGAGAACGCCAATACGGCCCGAGAAGCCCAAGGCCGTTCCTGACCCCGCCTCCCCGACGGTGCTTCGCTCGAAGATGGGCCAAAAATGCCAACCTGGCGGAGGGGGTCAAGATGTTGCGGGCGTGCCAGCTACGGAAACGCGGAAAACCGAGCAGGATCAGGTCGGCGCCCGCTTCCGGCGCCGTGCCAGCTCGCGCGCGATCTCCGCCAGCCACGCCAACGGACTGCCAGCGCGGGGATTGAACTCCTTGGCCGCGCGCCAGACGTGATCGAAGGTCTGGACCACGACTTGCTCGGCCGCGTCGGGATCGATCAGCACGGCATACACCTGCGCGTACACCGACAGGCGGTGGCGATCGGCGAGCTCGCGATGAGCAACGCGGTCGCCTTGAGCCATGCGCTCCACCAGCCGTCCGTCCGACGAGATGGGGTCTTTCATGCGCAGCTCCGGGAACGAGATGCCGCACGCCAAGCGCAGCCCGGGCCCCCTTGGGGGTGCACGAACTGCGCACTCGTGAAGAGTAACCAACCCCGCAAGGCGTAACCAGTTCAGACAGTAACGTGGCGCTCCCCCTTGTAAAATGCGGCGTGCCGGAGACGTGTGGGCACGGCGTGCGTGCGCAGTGTCACCGCCCACCTCCGGCCGGCGGGGCCACTGTACGTGCGCAATCTCTGACAAGGGCAAACCGTCGGTGACGGCGGGGCGCAAAGCCATGGGGTCTCGAGCGTCCGAAGCCGAGACAGCCCAGCTGCCGGAGTGGAGTCGGCCGAAAGAGCCGACCGCCGGGTTTGCCCGCAAAAGTGCATGGAGGGTGCGGGCATGGTGCGTCACGCCGCGTCGCGCGGTTTCACGCTGCTCGAGATGCTGTTGGTCATCCTCATCTTCGGCTTCCTGGTCACTCTGGTCGCCCCGAAGATCGATCTTCAGAAATTCACCGTGGACTCGGCGATGCAAAGTGCGGGCACGACGCTGCTCGTCGCGCAACGCCTCGCGGTGACCCGCCAGCACAACATCATCGTGGCATTCGACACCGCGGCCGAAGCCATACGCATCCTCGACGACGCGAACAACAACGGGAACGCGGACGCCGGCGAGCATCTCCGGGTCGTGCCGCTGAGCGAGCACGTCGTGTTCGGACAGGGCGGCGCCCCGCCGCTCGGCGCTTGGGCCGGACCCATCTCCTTTACGAAGACCTTCGGCACCCTGCCGGCGGTGACGTTCCATCGCGACGGCAGCGCCAGCGAGGCGGGCGCCGTGTACCTCACCACCGCGCGCGCCGCCGCCGGGCCGGGACATGCCGGGGACACCCGCGTCATCGAAACCGACCGGGCCACGGCCCGCGTCTCGTGGTACCGGGCCGCGCCGCCGACTTGGAAACGGGGCTTCTAATGCCGACCCAACGCGGCTTCACGCTGATCGAGGTCATGGTGGCGGTGGTGATTCTCTCCGTTGTGCTGTTGGGTACCGCGCAGTTGACCACGGGCATGGTGCATACCGCGGCGACCAGCGGCCGCCAGGACGCCGCCATCGAGCTCGCCCAAAGCCGGCTGGCGCGTATCCAGGCGGATCCGAACTATCCGGCTCTCGAGAAGATGTACGTGGCGACCGAGATCGGCTTCCCGGCGCTGCCGGGGTTCAGTCGCCACACCGATGTCGTGCACGTCGGCGGCGTCGGACAGCCGAACGACTACAAGAAGATCACCGTGACGGTGAGCGGCCCCGGCCTGCTCGCGCCGGTCTCGCGCACGGTGACGGTGGCGGCGCCATGACGCGAGCCGCGCAACACCCGGCGGCGGGCTTCACGCTCGTCGAGCTGCTCGTGGCCCTCGTCGTCTTCAGTGCGGTGATGGCCGGGACGCTCGGTTTCCTGCGCTCGCAAGGTCGCGCGATGTCGCTGGGGGGCGATCGGATGAACGCGGTGCAGAACCTGCAGTTCGCACTCACCACCATGCAGCAGCGGCTGCGCGCGGCGGGGTCCAACCTCCCCGACGCTCAGCCGGCCATCGTCTACGCCGGGCCGAACGTCGTCGCCTTCAACGCCGACTACGCGACGAACCTGCCGAACGACCCCTTCGCCGTCTACTACGACCCGGATGTCCCTGCCGGCGCAGTGACCGCGTTGACGAAGGCACAGCGAATCACGCTCCCGCTCACCGCCGCCGCCTATCCAGACACGAGCTACGCGACCGGCGGCATCAACAGTCCGGCAGAGACGATCATTTTTTTCCTCGCGCCCGATTCGACCACGGCCCGCGTGGACGACTACATCCTGTACGAGCAGGTCAACGGCGGACCGCCCGCGATGGTGTCGCGCAATATCATCGGGTCGCCCAGCACCGTGTACTTCGAGTATTACCGACTGGCGAGCGTGGGCGGCACGATATCGCTCGACTCGCTTCCGCCCGCGAAGCTCCCGCTCAGGCACAGCGTCCCGATCCATCTCGCGCCGGCCGACACGGGCGCCGCGGCCATCATCGACTCGATCCGCGGCATCCGCGTCACGCTCACGGTAACGAACGGGCAGGCCGGGGCGGCCGAGCGGCGCTACACCCTCGTGCGATTCATGGAGCTGCCGAACATCGGCATCGCGACGCGGCAGACGTGCGGCGATGCCCCCATCCTCGGGACCGCGCTCACGGCTACCAGAATCACGCAGCTCGACGGCACACCGGCCGTTCGGCTCGCCTGGAATCCAGCGACCGACGAATACGGCGGCGAGAAGGACGTCGTGCAGTACGTGGTCTGGCGCAAGCTGATCACGGACCTGACGTGGGGCACGCCGTACTTGAGCCTCCCGGCGGGGAGCCCGACCTACGTCTACGACGACGCCGCGGTCGCGTCGGGCGTGACGTATCAATACCAGCTCGCGGCGGAAGATTGCACGCCCTCGTCGTCTCCGACCGCCACATCCGTACCCGTCACTATTCCCTGAACGGGGGAGCGCATGCATATCCAGAATGAGCGCGGGATCGCCCTCGTGACCGTCTTGCTGGTAACGCTCGTCGTGCTCACGCTGATGGGCACGGCGGCAGTCCTGGGCGGCAACAGCGCGCTCGTGACGAAGTACCGCCAGCGCGAGACGTTGCTCACGACCGTCGCCGACGCCGGCATCGAAGAGGCACGCTCCGCCGTGAACGGCACCAGGACGTTGATGCCCGACACGGGATACAAGGGGCTCGAAACGAGGGCCATCGTCTACGACGCGGCCGGCAACTCGATTCCGAACGTCACGCGGACCACCTACATCGGGCCCACGGGGATCACGTCAGGCCAGTATGGCGTGTTCGCGAGCGTCGTAACGGTCGCCAAGGACATCTTCGGCAACACGGTCGTCCGTCGGGGTGAGATCGACCAGGAGAGCTTCGCCAAGTACGCCTACTTCACGAACGTCGAAGGGCTCATCTATTTCGCCAACAACGACCAGATCTACGGACCGGTCCACAGCAACGACGTGATCAACATCGTCGCCTCGGGCGCGACCTTCTTCGGGCCGGTGAGTACCGCGAAGACGATCGCGGGCAAACAGTATGGCACCTACAAGCAGGGGTATACGGAGAATGGAGCGAACGTCCCATTTCCCACCACGGCCGACCTGAACAAGCTCAAGACCCAGGCGACAGCCGGCAATATGGTGCTCACGAGCGCCGGCACCGGTGTCCTCGGCCAGGCCACCATGCGGATCGAATTCGTGGCGCTCGACTTGAACGGGGACGGGAATACGACCGGCCCCAACGAGGGGTTCATCCGGGTGTACCAGTCCGACTCCGCCGGCTGGACCGTCGCCGACGCGCCCACCAACTACGGTCAGTTTGGCCTGAGGAACTCCCAAAACTGCGGCGACTTCCACGGCGGGGTGTTCAAGAGCGCGCAGTCCCATTACGACGGCACCGCCGGCACGGCCGACTCGTGGAGTGGCGCGCTTAACAACGCCTCCAAGCGCTGTTATCTGGGAGGCTCGGACTCGCTGTGGAGCAGCTTCAAGGCGACCGACGCCCATGGTCAATGGCTCAAATGGCCGGGGACGGTGAGCCCGCTCGTCGCGTTCCGTCCCGACGGCCAGTACCTGTGGCCGATCAGCCGCTTGCTCAACCCGGACTTCAAAGGGGTCATCTACGTGAACGGGGACGTGGCCATCTCCGGCAAGCTGCGGGGCCGCGTGACGGTCGCAGCGACCGGAAACATCGTCGTCGCGGACAACCTCACGTACGTCACCGACCCGTCGCTCGGCAGCTGCGTCGACATCCTCGGGATGTTTGTCGGCAACGACGTGGTGATGGCCGATAACACGCTGAACGCCCCGCAGCAGCCCAGCGGCCCGGGTGGGGGCATCGCCAACAACTACAACACGTACAAGGCAACCAAGGATGAGTTCGTGCACGGCTTCGTGCTCGCCTTGAACCAGTTTACGGCGGAGCACTACACCACCGGCCCGACGAATGCGGAAGGTTGCCAGGGGCAGAAGGACGGCCGCGGGTGCCTCTACGTGACCGGCGGGGTCATTCAGCAGACCCGCGGCCCGATGGGGCTGAGCGACGGGCACGGCTACGTCAAGCGATATGCCTACGATGCCTGCGGCCAGACCGATCCGCCGCCGTATTTCCCGACGACGGGGCACTACACCAGGGGCCACTATTTCGAGGTGGACCCGACCAACTTCGACGTGGCGGCGTACTTCAAGCTCCTGACACCGCCCTGACGGGTGGGGGGCGCGAGTCACCGGACCGGCATGCCGAGGGCAGGACTCGAACCTGCACGGGAGTCGCCTCCCAAGGGATTTTAAGTCCCTTGCGTCTACCGATTTCGCCACCCCGGCTGCGGTAACATAGCGCGTCCGTGCGACCGCGCCGATCTCACCGCAGACGCTCGCGCCGCACGCCGCCCGCCGGCCGCACGACGGTGATGGGTGGCTCGCGTCCGTACGCGCGCGCGAAGGCGCCACGGATCTCGGCGAGGATGCGCGCCTCGCGCTTGCGCTCCACCAGCACCAGCACCGCCCCACCCCATCCCGCGCCGGTGAGGCGCGCACCCAGCGCGCCGGCGCGCTTCGCCGCGGCGACGACGAGGTCGAGCTCCGGCGCGCTGCACTCGTACAGGCGGCGGCAAGACTCGTGCGACTCGTACAGCAGCCGGCCGAACTGCTTCAGCCGGCCGCGTGCCAGGAGCTGAGCGCCGAAGCGGGTACGCGCGGTCTCGCCCACCACGTGGACGGCGCGGGCGCGCAGCGGCTCGGGGAGCGCGCGCTTGAGCCGCGCGAGCCAGGCCGCCGGCCACGCCGCGAGCCACTTGAGCTCGGGGAGCTCGAGCTGCAACCGCGCGACGGCGGCCTCGCACTGGCTGCGGCGGCGGTTCAGGGCGCCCGCCGCGAGCTCGTGACGCACGCCGGTGTCGACGAGCAGCAGGCGCCCCCGGAACGGGATCTGACGGACTTCCGCCGAGGCGCACTCGATCAGCAGGGCATGGCTCGGCTTCGCCAGTGCCGCGATCGTCTGATCCATGATGCCGCACCGCACGCCGACGTGATCGTGCTCGGCCCGGAATGCCACGCCGGCGATCTGGCGCGGCGTGAGCGGCGCACCCGCCAGCAGCGCCAGCGCTTTGGCGGTCGCGACAGTGAGAGCGGCCGATGAGGCGAGCCCCGCGCCCACCGGGACGTCGCCTGCCACCGCGACGCGCGCCCCCGGGAGCGCCCCCGGCTTCCCGCTTGCAGCAGCGACCTCGTGCAGCACGCCGGCCACGTAGGCCGCCCAGCCCGCGGCCCGGTGGTCCCGCGGATCGAGTCGCGTCAGTCGACCATCGCGCGTCGACACGACCTCCAGCACGCCTGAGTCGGCGGGACCCACCGCGACCGTGGTGCGCACCCCGAGCGCCACCGGGAGCACCGGCCCGCCGTTGTAGTCGGTGTGCTCACCGATCAGATTGACCCGCCCCGGGGCTGACGCCGCGGCGCGGGGGGTGACGCCGAACGTCGCGCGGAACAACGCTGACGCTTTCATGCGCCTGGGTTTGACAAGGGTTGGGGCCAATGCTACCCTGTACGGGCCTCGTCCACCACGTCTCTCATCCGGGTTCCGGAGACAACTCTATGCGGCGGTATGCTTTGTCGGCGCTATGGCTGTCGTCTGCCGGGGTCCCGGCCGTACTGGCCGCACAGGGGTTCAGCCTGTACGAACAGGGAACCTGCGCCATGGGACGCGCCGGCACGGGCGTGGCCGCGCCGTGTGCCGACGGGTCGGCGATCTTCTTCAACCCTGCCGGGCTCGCCGGAGTGAAGGGGGGGCGGGCGACCGTCGGTGTGGCGCTGCTGCGGGTGAACGGCGGCTTCACTGACGACACGCTGCTGCAACATAACGCCCTGCAGGACCCCCTCTTGGCCATTCCGCAGGTGTACGTATCGTACGCCGCCACGCCCAAGCTGGGCGTCGGCGTGGGACTGTTCGCGCCCTACGGGCTCCAGACACAGTGGCCGCTGGCATTCGACGGGCGATTCGCCGGCTACAACAACATCATACGCTCGATCTACGTCCAACCCACGGTAGCGTATCAGGTCACCCCGTGGCTGTCGCTGGGTGGGGGGCTCGACATCGTGATGGGCAAGGTGGAGCTGAACCAGCGGCTCGACTTGGCGGACGCGCCCCTGCCCACGACGCTACTGCCGCCGCCCCCGGGACAGCCGCCTTTTGTATTCGGCCAGTTTGGCATCGCGCCGGGCACCGACTTCGCCGACGCGCACCTCGAGGCCAGCAAGACGACTGTCACCGCGCACTGGGGCGGGATCATCAAGGTGAATGACAAGCTGTCGATCGGCGGCCGCTACCTGATGCACGCCAAGCTCGACTACTCGGGCACCGGCACGTTCACCCCGGTGGCGACGAATCTGATCGTGCCCTCGCCCCTCCCGGTTGGGCCGGTGACGATCCCGGCTGGCTGTCCGATCGACAACCTCTTGACCACACCCGTGGCGGCGTGTGGCTTGGTCGGACTCAATCTCTTCGGTACCGTGCTTACCACCCAGACGTTGACCACGTCGATCACCAACCCGGAGCAGGTCGTCTTCGGGCTTGCGTACAAGCTGCGGAGCGACTGGACGTTGTTCGGCGACTATCAGTTCACGCGCTGGGGCAAGCGGCTCACCGTGATCAACATCAATTTCGCGAACCCGCTGCTCAACCGCTCGATGTCCGAGCGCTACCAGAACACCAGCGGATTCCGGTTCGCGGCCGAGTGGGCGAAGGATGCGAAGTGGACGTTCCGCGGCGGCTATCTGTATCATCAGGGCGCCGCGCCCCCCGAGACGGTGACACCGCTGTTGCCCGAGGCGGAGCGCAACGAGTTCACCGCCGGGCTGACGGTGAAGCTGGCCCCCGGCCTCACCGGGGACCTCGCCTATCAGTACGTCAAACAGAACGACCGCCGTGGCCGGACGCGCGAGCCGACGTTCAACCAGTTGCCGACGACGGGAATGAACAACGGCGTGTACCAACTCCACGCGCACCTCTTCGGGGTGTCGCTGAGCTATGCGTTCTAAGGGGGCCCCGACGATGCCGCACGCCAGAAACCTGCTCGCCGCCGGTCTGACCCTCGCGCTCGCCGCGGCATGTCATCAGGACGAGTTGTTCACGCCGCTGGTCCCGTCGTACGCGGGCGGCGCGATGTTCCAGCGCTACGTCTCCTTCGGGAACAGCATCACCGCCGGAATCCAGTCGGGCGGGCTCAACGACTCGCTGCAGAAGGCCGCCTATCCCGTGCTGCTCGCCCGGGCGATGGGGACGCCGTTCTTCTACCCGAGTCTCAACTACGCACCGAGCCTGAATCTGTACGGCTGCCCGCCGCCGATCACGTTTGTCTTCAGCAGCCCGCCCACCCGTCTTGGCCCGGGGAGCACCGACCAGACGTGCTCGCTGCGCAGCGCGTCCGTGCCGCCGTTCCTGAACAACGTGGCGTTCCCCGGGGCCGACGTGCTCGAGCTGCTCAACACGAACTACGCGCCGCCGCAGCCGCCCGCGTCGGCCACCGATGCGTTCAAGCTGTTCCTGCTCGGCGGGCGCACCGAGCTGCAGCGGGCCCGCGAGGTGCTGCCGACGTTCGTAAGCGTGTGGATCGGGAACAACGACGTGCTCGGGGCGATTCTCGACACCGGCAACGCCGGCCAGGCAGCCGACATCACGCCGCCGGCGACGTTCGCGACGCGCTTCAACGCGCTGATGGACTCGATCGACTCGTTCGGCACGGTGCGCGGCGGTGTGTTGATCGGTGCGGTGCAAGTGACCGGCTCGCCATACGTGTCGCAGGGACGCGCCTACGCGGCCGCCTCCGTCGCGATTCCCACGATGACCGTGCTGCCCAACTGCCTCGCTTTCCAGCAGCTCAGCCCCACGGACACAGCCTTCGTGTATGTGCCGTTCCACTACGGCGCGCCGATCGTCGCGCGGGCCGCCGCGGGTGTCCGGGACACCCTGGATTGCAGCAATTCGCACGTGATCTCGGTGGCGGAAGCGGTGAACATGATCGCCACTGTCGTGCAGTACAACGCGACCATCGCGCAAGCGGCCACGGCGCGGGGCTGGGTGTACGTCGACCCGAACGGCCTGTTGCGGGCCCTCGCCGGTGTTCCCGGCGCGATTCGCCCGTTCCCGGCGTTCCCCCCCGACGCCAACGCGACGGCGGCGCCATTCGGAACCGCGATCAGTCGCGATGGCATTCACCCCAGCACGGCGACGCAGCGACTGGTCGCCCAAGCGCTCCGGGACTCGATCAACGCCCACTACAGCGCCCAGATCCCCCCGATTCCCTGAGCGCGAACCGCGCCAGCGCCGGGGGGTAACGAGAACGGCATCCGCCTAGCGGTGGATGCCGTTTCGCTGATGAGAGCGTTCCGCACAGCGCTCCTGCTCCTCTGCCCCGCGCTGACGGGCGGGGCCGACCTGCTCGCCCAGGCTGTCGAGCGCGCGGACGTCGCGGGACGCGGCCGGCTGCGCGTGACGTTCGACCCCCGCATCGTAGGCTGGGACGCGCAGTTCGTGGACGGCGCGCGCCTGCCGCTCGGGCTGCCGCTCACCGGTGACACGGTGGGGGCGGGGGCCATTCCGGTCGTCGCCCGGCTCCAGCAAGACGTGCGCACCGCGTCCGGCGTTCCCGGCTTCGTCGCGAACCTCGGAAAAAGCCTGCTGAGCGTGCGCCAGGAGCGGCGCACCATTCCCATCACTGCCGAGCTGGGAGTCTCCGACCGGCTGTCGGTGAGCGTGTCGGTGCCGATCGTCCGGGTGGCGACCCGCGTGCACTTGAAGATCTCGAGCAGCGGCGCGAACCTGGGACTCAACCCCCTGCTCCAGGGCGTCGTGAACTCGGGGACATCGTACGGCACCTTCTTCACCCAGTTCGACACATCCCTGGCGCGACTCGATGCCAACATCGCGGGCGGCGGGTACGGCTGCCCGCCGTCCCGCCAGTGCGCCGCGCAAGCGTTTCTGGACTCGGCCCGCACCGTACGCACCGCACTGTACGAGGTGGTGCACGGCGCCGGGCAGACGGGATCGCCGTTCATGCCGCTCGACAGCTCCGACGGGGGCCGGGGCATCGCCCAGGTGGTCTCCTACCTGCAGACGCGGGATTCTGCGGCCTTCAGCGTCGTCGGGTTCCGCGAGCCGTTCCTGCTGGCGCACGACACGCTGAGCGCGGAGCTGGTCGCGGGCGCGATCGTCGACAACGCGAACGGATTCGGCTACCGGGGCCTCCCCTACCGCAACAGCTTTCGGCTCGGGCTGGGGGACGTCGAAGTCGCGGCAAAATATCGGCTGGCGGCGGGCGCCCATTACGCGGCCGCGCTCGTCGGCTTGGTGCGGTTGCCGACCGCGCAGCGCGACTCGGACGACGATTGGTTGCGCCAGTCGCTGGGGGACCATCAGACGGACCTCGAGGCGCGCCTCGTTCAGGAGCTGTTCGTGGGGAGCCGACTGTGGTTGAATGTCGCCGTGCGCGGCGGCATCCAGCGTCCCGGTACGCGGGTGCGCCGCGTCGCGCCGTTCGGCGCGATCCTCCTGCCGTTCGCGGCGACCGCCGACCTCGCCTGGGACCCGGGTGACTACGTGGGTGTGGACGTGGCTCCGCTGTACCGCCTCGCCCCGCAGTTCGCGGTGGGCCTGACGGCGAGCTATTGGATCAAGCAGCAGGACCGCTACACCTTTCGCTCGGCGCAGGACTCGCTGGACCTCGCCGCGCGCCTGGGCGTCCCCACCTCCGCTGCGGTGCTGGACGATGGCACCGCGGAGCGGCGGCTCCGGTTCGGGTTGGCGGTGACCTACGTCGGGCCGACGGTGGAGGGCGGGCTTGCGATCGAGCAGACCGTCAGCGGCGGGACCGTCGGGGTGACGCCGGCCGCGCCGGTGTTCCGGATCGTGTTGCGGACGTCGCGGAAGCTTTTTTGAGCAGCTCTGCCGCATGGCGCAGGGCTGTGCCCATATCGGGATCACCCAACATGCGGGCGAGCTCCCGGGTCCGCCCCTCGCCGCTTTCCAGCTGCACGTCGCTCGTGGCGAGGCCGGTCTTCGCGCCCTTCGCCACGACCAGGTGGTGATCGGCAAACGCCGCGATCTGGGGCAGATGGGTGATGACGAGCACCTGGCGCGAGCCCGTCGACCCGCGGGCCACGCCCGCCAGGGCTTCGCCTACGCGTCCCCCGACCTCGCCGCCGATTCCCTGATCCACTTCGTCGAAGACCAGGGTCGCGACCGCGTCGTGCTCCGCGAGGACCACCTTGAGCGCCAGCATGAGGCGCGACAGCTCGCCCCCCGACGCCACCTTGGCGAGCGGACGGGCTTGCATCCCGACGTTGAGTTGTACCTCGAACACCACCGACTCCGCCCCGCTCCCCTGGGGAGCGGGGAGCGGGACGACGCGTGCCTCGAAGCGGCCGCCCGCCATGCCGAGGGCCGGTAACAGCTCGTTCACGGCCTGGGCGAGGCGGCCGGCTCCCCGGTGCCGCTTGCCGGTCAGCGCCGTGCAGGCGCGCGCGAACTCGGCCGCCGCCGCCTCGCGCTGCTCGGCGATATGGCGGAGGTCCAAGTCGGCGGTATCGAGCAGGTCGAGCTCGCGCGCCGACCGGTCGCGGGTGGCGAGCACGTCGGGCACCGTCGGCCCGTACTTCTGGGTCAGGCGAAACAGGACGTCCCGGCGCTGCTCCACGCCCTCGAGGCGGCGGGGGTCGGCGTCGATCCCGGCGGCGTAGTCGCGGGCCGCCTGCGCCAGCTCGCCGACGTTCGCGAACGCGGCATCGAGCAGCTCCCGCCAGGATGCGGTGGAGGGATCGAGCCGCTCGAGCCCCGCGACGAGCTTCGCGGCCCGGGCGAGCCCGGCGGTATCGAGCGCTTGCTCGAGCTCGCGGGCGAGCCGCCCCAGCTCTTCGGCATGCCCGAGTCGCTTCGCCTCCGTCTCTAGCGTCTCGTCCTCGCCGACACGCGGTGTGGCCCGCTCGATCTCCTGGACCACGTGACGCAGGTAGTCGGCCTTGTGCTGGACGTCCTCCCGGCGGGCCTTGAGCTCCGCGTCACGGCGCTCGAGCTCTCGCAGCCGCTCGTGCGCATCTCGCACCGCGACGCGCTCGACGGCCGCGTCGCTGTAGGCATCGAGGATGTCGCGCTGCGCGTCCTCCCGGAGCAGGGATTGGGTCTCATGCTGCCCGTGCAGATCCACGAGCAGCGCGCCGAGCTGGGCGAGTATGCCCACGGTAGCGGGGCTGCCGTTCACCCAGGCGCGGGAGCGCCCCTCCCCGGTGATCTCGCGTTTGAGCACCAGGCGGCCGTCGTCCACCTCCACGCCCAGGGCGGTAAGGGGCGGTAAGAGGCGGGAAAAGGCGGTCGGGGTGAATTCAAAGGCGCCCTCGATGACGGTCTTATCGGCCCCGGGCCGGACCATCTCGGACGACGCGCGCTCGCCGAGCAGCAGGGCGAGGGCGTCCACCAGCATCGACTTCCCCGCCCCGGTTTCCCCGGTGAGGACGTTCAGACCGGGGGAGAGGGGGAGCGTGACGTCGGCAATGACGGCGAGATCGCGGACGCGCAGCTCCGTCAACACTACGTGCGCTCGCGGTCGGAGAGGTCGCCCCAGTGCAGCTTCTTTCGCATGCGGGCGAAGAAGCCCTCGGGACCGAGCCGGACGAGCAGGACCGGGCGGTCGGCGCGCTGCACCACCAGGCGGTCCCCTGACTCCATGGTGGTGCCGACCTGGCCGTCGAACGAGACGAGCACGTCTTCCGTCCACGGCGGGATCGGCTCGACGGTGATTTTCGCGTGCGCGGGGACGACGAGGGGCCGCACCGCGAGCGTGTGGGGGCAGATGGCCGCGACGACGATGGCATCCACGCCCGGGACCACGATCGGGCCGCCGGCCGAGAGCGAGTACGCGGTGGAGCCGGTGGGCGTGGAGACCACGATCCCGTCCGCGGAATATTGGCCCACCTCTTCGCCGTCCACCGACACGCGCAACCGGATCACGCGGGCCACGCCGCCCTTGTGCACCACGACGTCGTTGAGCACCACCGGCTCGGTGCGGCTCTTGCCGCCCCGCGCGACGATGGTCGGCTCGAGCGCGAGGCGGCTCTCGGTCGCGAACGCGCCGCGCACCATCGCGTCGAGCGCCCAGTCGAGGGTCTGCGAGGTTGCCGTCGTGAGAAAACCGACGCGGCCCAAGTTCACGCCGAGGATCGGAGTGGTGCCGCCGTTCAGCAGGCGCGCGCCCCGCAGCAGCGTGCCATCGCCGCCGAGCGTCACGAGGCAATCGAGCCCGGTCGCGCCCGCCAGCGACGCTGGGGGCGGCTCCGGCCAGAGGGAAGCGATGCTCTCTTCGGTGAAGAGCGTGAAGCCGATGCGCGGCGCGACCTGCGCCAGATGCGCGAGCAGGTCCTTGAGGTCGCGGTAACTCGGGTTGCCGACGACCCCGACGTTCATGAGTGCGTGGGCGACTCCTCGGTGGCGAGAGCGCGCACCCGGGCGGCGATGCCGGGGCCGTTGAGGCCCACCTCTGCGAGCTGCTGCGCCCTGGGAGCGTGCTCGTAGGTGCGGTCCGGCACGCCGAGCGCCACGACGCGCACCTCGGGTGCACTCGCCTGCACGATGCCGGCGAGCGACGCCCCGAAGCCGTTGACGACCGTGCCGTCTTCGATGGTGACGAGCAGCCGGTGCTCGCGGGTCAGCGCCTCCAGGGTCGCGCGGTCGATCGGCTTCAGGAAGCGGCAGTTCACGACCGTCACGTCCCAGCCTTCGCCCGCCAGCGCAGCGGCCGCGTCCAGGGCCGGTCGGCACATCACTCCGACGGCGAGCAGGGCGCAGTCCCGGCCCCGGCGCAGGATCTCCCAGCTGCCGTAGGGGACCGGCGCCACCTCGGCGGCGGGGGGCGCCGCGCCCGGCGCCTTGTCGCGCGGATAGCGCAGCGAGAACGGCCCGTCGCTGTGCTCGAGCGCGCAGCGCAGCAACCCGATCAGCTCGGCGCCGTCCTTCGGCGCGGTCACGGTCAGGTTCGGGACGGCGAGCATGTAGGCGATGTCGTACAGGCCCATGTGCGTCTGGCCGTCCTCACCCACCATCCCCGCGCGGTCCATGCAGAAGATCACGGGGAGCTGTTGGATCGCCACGTCGTGAATGATGCTGTCGTACGCGCGCTGCAAGAACGTCGAGTAGATCGCCACCACGGGCCGCATGCCCTGCGTGGCCAGGCCCGCCGCGAACGTGGTGGCGTGTGCCTCGGCGATGCCGACGTCGAAGAAGCGCTCGGGCCACTTCTTCTGGAAGATGTTGGTGCCGGTCCCGGACGGCATCGCGGCCGTGATCGCGACGAGGTTCGGGTACTCCGCGGCGAGCTGCGTGATCGCCTCGCCGAACACCTTGGTCCATTGGGGCGGTCCCGGGTTGACCGGTTTGAGCTGCCCCGTGACGGGGTCGTAGGGGGCGCGCGCGTGGTATTTCTCGAGGTCCGGCTCGGGGAGGGGGAATCCCTTGCCTTTCTCGGTGATGACGTGCACGACGCGCGGGCCTCGCAGCGTCTTCACGATCTCGAACGTCTGCACCATCTGCGAGATGTTGTGCCCATCGATCGGTCCGAAATAGCGGAAGCCGAGCTCCTCGAACAACATCCCCGGAGACCAGAGGTTCTTGATGCTTTCCTCCATGGTCTTGGCGAAGTCCACCAGTTTCTGGCCGCCGACGACGTGCGACGCCTTTTCGATCATCGCTTTCACGATCTCGCGGATGCGCACGGTGATGGGACTCGCGATGATCGAGCCCAGGTAGCGGTTGATGGCGCCCACGTTCGGGGCGATCGACATGCCGTTGTCGTTCAGGACCATGATCACGTCGCGGCCCGAATGGCCCGCGTTGTTCATGGCTTCATAGGGGAGCCCGCACGTGAGCGCACCGTCGCCGACCACGCCCACCACCTTGAACTGCTCGCCCTTCAGGTCCCGCGCCGCCGCGATCCCGAAGGCCGCCGAGAGGCCGGTGCCGGCGTGGCCGGCGCCGAATTGATCGTGCTCGCTCTCCGAGCGACGCAGGAATCCCGAGAGCCCGCCCGGCTGGCGCAGCGTGGGAAGGCGCGCGTTGCGCCCGGTGAGGATCTTCCAGGGATACGCCTGGTGCCCGACGTCCCACACGATCTTGTCCCGCGGCGAATCGAAGCAGTAACACAGCGCCACGGTGAGCTCGACGACGCCGAGCCCGGCGCCGATGTGACCACCGGTCTGCGACACGACGTCGATCAGGCGGCGGCGGACTTCGTCGGCGAGCGGCTGGAGCTGGGCGCGGTCCAGGCGCCTGACGTCTGCGGGACCGGCGATCGACTCAAGCAGAGACACGGTGACCATTCTAGTTGGGCCTGGTCACAATGTAGTGCGCGAGCTCCACCAAGGTAGGAGAAACTAACCCCGCCTGCCGTAGCCGGTCTACGGCCCGGGCCGCGAGTCGCTCCGCCTCCGCCCGGGCGGCGCCCACGCCCAAGAGGGTCACGAAGGTGGACTTGGCGAGCACCGCGTCCTTCCCGGCGGTCTTCCCGAGCTGGGCGGAGGTGGCGGTGGCGTCGAGCACGTCGTCGTAGATCTGGAAGGCGAGCCCTACGTCCCCGCCGTAGGCCCGCAGCGCTTCGCCGCACGCCGGCGTGGCCCCCGCAGCGAGCCCGCCGATCACGCAGGCGGCGGCGATGAGGGCGCCGGTCTTGCGCCCGTGTACGTCCGCCAGCTCCGTCATCGGGAGGCGGCGTCCCTCGGCCTCGAGATCGAGCGCCTGGCCGCCGATCATCCCCCCCGCGCCAGCGGCCCGATACAGCTCGAGGGCGATCGCGCGCCGCCGGTCGGGGTCGAGGCCGAGCGCCTCGAGCCCCGCCGCGAGCACGCGGGCGGCGAGCGCCACCATGTGGTAGCCCGCCCGCGTCGCCGTGCGCACGTCGAACGCCCGATGGGTGGTGGGTCGCCCGCGGCGCAGGTCGTCGTTGTCCATGCAGGGCAGGTCGTCATGCACCAGGGAATAGGCGTGCACCACCTCGATCGATGCCGCGAGCTCGGCGACGCCGGGCGTCGTGCCGCCCACGGCCTCGTAGGCCGCGAAGACCAGCGTCGGGCGGAGCCGTTTCCCGGTGGAGAGCAAGCTGTAGCGCACCGCGGCCGGGACGGGAGCCGGCCAGAGGCCGTCGGCGCGGGCGCCCCAACGCTCGAGCACGGTGTCGACGCGGGCGCGCGCGTCGGACAGATACAGCTCGAGCGCGCGGCTAGCCGTCGAAGTCCTCAACCCGGAGTTTGCCGGCGTGGTCGCTCAAGACCTGCTTGACCTTCGCCTCGGCCACCGTAAGGCGCTCACGCGCCTGGCGCAGCCGCTCGACGCCTTCTTCGAACAGCTTGAGCGCCTGGTCCAGATCCAGGTCCTCCGCCTCGAGCCGCCGCACGATCTCCTCGAGCCGCTCGAGCTGCCGCGCGAAGCTGGTCAGCTCGGAGGTCACGACTCGTCTCCCGCCGCGCGCGCCGCCACCTCGCCGTCGCTCACGCGCAGCCGGAAGGCGCGCCCCGGGGGAAACTGGGCGATGCGCTTGAGCACGCGTCCCTCGTCATCCCGCGCCAACGAGTACCCCCGCTCCAGGATCTTGAGCGGTGACAACGCATCGAGCCGACCGCCGATAGCCGACAGCTGATGGCGCTTGCGCTCGAGCAGCAGCGACGCGGCGCCGCCCAGCCGGTCGAGCGTGCGGTCGAGCCGCTGCGTCACGCGCACCGACTTGCTGGCCAGGCCGCGGGCGAGACGGGCCCCCAACTGGCCCAGGTCGGCCAGGACGTCGCGCCGGTCCGGCGTCGCCGCTTCGGCCGCGGCCGAGGGGGTGGGCGCGCGGTGGTCGGCGACCAAGTCGCACAGCGTGCTGTCGGTTTCGTGCCCGACGGCGGAGATCACCGGCACGGGGACGGCCGCGACCGCGCGCGCCACGCGCTCGGAGTTGAAACTCCACAGGTCCTCCCGCGAGCCGCCGCCCCGGCCGACGATCGCCACGTCGAGCCGCTCGATCCGGCCGAGCAATGCGAGCGCGCCACAGATCGCCTCCTCCGCGCCGTCGCCCTGCACCTTGGTGGGGATGACGAACAGCTCGAGGAACGGCCAGCGGCGGTGCGTCACGGCGATGATGTCACGGACCGCGGCCCCGTCTTTGCTGGTCACGATCGCCAGGCGCCCCGGGTAGAGCGGCAGCGGGCGCTTGCGCGCCGGGTCGAGCAAGCCGTCCTTGTGGAGTGCGGCTTTCGCCTTCTCGAAGGCGAGCTGCCACAGTCCGCCCCGCTCGGTCGAGAGCAGCTCGATCACGGTGAGGCGAAACTCCCCCTTCTCCTCCCACACCGTCGGCCGGCCGAACACAAACACCTGGGTGCCGTCGGCGGGCGGCGCCGGCAGCCGGCGATTGTCCTTCTGGAACATGACGCAGCGGATCTGGGCCGTGCGGTCGCGCAGCGCGAAATACCAGTGGCCGCTCTGCCACGCCTTGAAGCCGCTGACCTCGCCGCGCACCCACAGGGGCCCGAGGCCCCCCTCGAGGACGGCGCGGGCCTGCCGCGTGACTGCGCCGACGGTCCACGCGCCCTCGGGGGACGCGGCGCCGAACAGGTCTAGGCTGTGAGACATTGCCGTGCCGCCTGGACGGTGTTGCAGAGCAGCATGGTGATCGTCATCGGCCCGACGCCCCCGGGCACCGGCGTGATCGCGCCGGCGACCTGCACCGCCTCCGCGAATTTGACGTCGCCCACGAGCCGGGACCCTGTTTTCGTCGTCGGGTCCTCCACGCGATTGGTCCCGACGTCGATCACCACCGCCCCCGGCTTGATCATGTCGCCGGTCACGAACTCGGGCTTTCCCATCGCGACGATCAGGATGTCGGCCTGCCGCGTCACGGACTTGATGTCCCGGGTGCGCGAATGGCACACGGTCACGGTGGCGTTGCCGCCCGGGCCGTCCTGCAGCAGCAGCGCCGCCATCGGCCTGCCGACGATGGTGGAGCGCCCCACGATCACGGCGTGCCTCCCGGTGGTATCGATGTCGCTGCGCAGCAGCAGCTGCTGCACGCCGTACGGCGTGGCGGGGCGGAAGCCCGTCGGGTCCCCGACGAACACCTTGCCGACGTTTTCCGGGTGAAATCCGTCCACGTCCTTGGCGGGCGCCACGCGCTGGAGCACGCGCGGCGTGTGGATCTGCTGCGGGAGCGGCAGCTGCACGAGGATGCCATGGATCCTGGGGTCGGCGTTGAGCCGGTCGACGACCGCCAGCAGCTCGGTCTCGGAGGTCTCGCGCGGGAGCCGCATGGTCTCGTGATAGAGCCCTGCGTCTTCGCACGCCTTCCCTTTCATGCGCACGTACGTGGCGGACGCGGGATTATCGCCCACCAGCACCGCGGCCAGCCCCGGCGTGACGCCGCGGTCGCGCAGCGCGCGGATCTCGGTTTGCAGCTCGGCGCGCAGCCGGTCGCCGATGGCGGTGCCGTCGATCAGCCTAGCGGGCAAAGCCCACCGCGCGGGTTTCGCGAATCACCACGACCTTGATCTGACCGGGGTACTGCAACTCGCGCTCGATCCGGCGGGCGATTTGATCCGACAGCTCGCCGGCCTTGCCGTCGTCCACCGCGGTTGGGGTCACGACCACGCGGACTTCCCGACCGGCTTGAATGGCATACACCTTCTCCACGCCCGGAAACTCGCCGGCGAGCTGCTCCAGCTGCGTGAGGCGCTTCACGTAGGTCTCGAACGCCTCGCGGCGCGCTCCCGGCCGCGCCCCCGAGACGGCGTCGGCGGCCTGCACGATCACGCTGACCGGAGATTCGTGCTCCACGTCGTCGTGGTGCGCCGCGATGCAATTGATGACGACCGCGTGCTCACCGTACTTCGTCGCCACTTCGACGCCCAGTTGGACGTGCGTGCCGTCGTGCTCGTGCGTGAGCACCTTGCCGATATCGTGCAACAGGGCGCCGCGCTTCGCGAGCTGGACGTCGAGCTTGAGCTCGGCCGCCATGATGCCTGCGAGCCAGGCGACCTCCTTCGAGTGCTCCAGGATGTTCTGTCCGTACGAGGTGCGGTAGCGCATCCGACCCACGAGCTTCATGAGCTCGGGGTGCATGCCCTTGATGCCCGTCTCGTACACCGCCTGCTCGCCCGCCTCGACGATCCCGGCTTCGACCTCGGCACGACATTTTCCGATGATTTCTTCGATCCGCCCCGGGTGGATGCGCCCGTCGGCGATGAGTCGCTCGAGCGCCAGCCGACCCACCTCACGCCGCACCGGGTCGAAGCACGAGACCACGACCGTGTCGGGCGTGTCGTCGATGATCACGTCGACACCGGTGGCGGCCTCGAAGGCGCGGATGTTCCGACCTTCGCGCCCGATGATGCGTCCCTTCATCTCGTCGGAGGGGAGCGCGACGGCGGATACCGTGCTCTCGGCGGTGTGCTCGGCCGCGATGCGCTGGATCGCGACGGCGAGGATCTTCTTGGCCTCGCGGTCGGCGCCCTTCTTCGCCTGGTCCTTCAACTCCCGAGCCAGGGCGGCAGCTTCGCTGCGGGCTTCGTCCTCGAGGCCGCGCAACAGCTCCTGCTTTGCCTCCTGCGCGGTGAGGCCGGCGAGGCGCTCGAGGCGCGCCTGCGCCTCGACTTCCTTGGCCCCGAGCGCGCGCTCCCGGTCCAGGCAGGCCTGCTCCCGGCGCCCGAGGTCGCGGGTCTCGGTCTCGAGGCCCGCCGATTTCTGCTCGATCTGGTCTTCGCGTCGCTCGATGTCGCGCCGCCGCCGCGCCACCTCTCCGTCCCACGCCTCACGGGCGCGCATCAGCTCTTCTTTCGAGGCGAGGACCATCCGCTGGCGTGCCTCTTCCAGGAGGCGCGCGCCGTCCACTGCGGCGGCCCGCGTCGCGGCGTCCGCCACCCGCCGCTCCATGCGCCGCCCCAGCATATAGAAAGCCACTCCCGCGGCGACGCCGCCGCCGAGGAGGGCTGCGACGATTGCCAGCCAGTCCGGCATAGGATCTATCTCCGGCAACGCTTCGCTTGGGAGGCGGAGCGTGTTCTAACTGATGACTGTCGTCTGATGACTGAGTGCTTTGCGTTTCCCCGGCGGCAACAGCTTCGTCATGTCATCGGCGAGCGCCGCCAGCCGGGCGACCACTTCGCGCTCGCCCTTCTTCGTTTGAAACAGCTCGTTGGTGATGTCGAGTGCCGCCAGGATCGCCGCCTTGTGCGTCTCGACGATGGGCCCCTGTGACAGGACCTTCTTCAACGCCTGGTCGACGTACGCCGCCACCTCCCGAGTATACTCGGGAGGCAGGTCGGACCGCACGGTGTATTCTTCACCGCCGATCATCACTTTGACCGCGTGCTTCTTGGTGCTCACTCACGCACCTCCGGCGCTGCTCACGCTGCTGGTCCCGCCCGTCCCACCGCCGTTCCCGGTCTGGCGGGCCTGCTCTTCGAGGAACGTGAGCCGCGATAACAAGTCGTGCACGCGCCCGCGCGCGGCCTCCACGCGCTGGCGCAATGTCTTGTTCTCCTGCTCGAGATCCGTCACGCGCCCGCGCGTCTCGGCGTCGGGTTTCGGGGCCGTCCCCCCCCCTGCCCCCCGGATGCCGCTCTCTTTCAGCTCGGATTCGGCTTTGAGGGCGCGCGCACGCCAGCTGGCCAGCTCATCCGCCACGTGGCGGAGAACCGTCTCCAGCTGATCCAGCACTCGCCCGTCAACCCTCTCTCCGTCGTACGCCAAGCTCGTCCTCCAGCGCCTGCAGCGCGCCTGCGAGCAACTCGTCCACTTGCCGCTCTCGCAGCGTTCGGACGGGGTCCCGGAAGGTGCAGTGCCACGCCACGCTGCGGTGTCCCGCCGGCACGCCGGGCCCTTGGTACTCGTCGAACACTTCGAGTCGCTCGAGTAGCGGTCCCGCCGCGCGAGCCAGTACCGCGGACACGGCCCCGGCGCTCACACCCGCCGGCACGAGCAGGGCGATGTCCCGCTCTACGGGGGGCTGCGTCGGCAGCGGCCGATACGGCACCGCCTCCGGCAGCGTCACGTCCAGCCGCACCTCGAATCCGAACAGCGGCGCCGCCCAGACAGGCGCGTCGGCCTCGAGGGGGCCTGCCCACCCCGCCACTTCCCCATCCCGTTGCACCGCCACCCACCCGCCCCCGCCGCCGCTAGCCGGTTGTACGTCACACGACGGGGCCGCGACCCTTACCGCTAACTCAAAGTGGTGCTTCAAGTCCCATATGTCCATATCAGGTACTTTCGCACCCTCGGACCAGTGGCGCGGGCGCCGGGCCCCGGTGAGCACTCCGGCCACGGAATCCCATTCCTCGGGTCGATCCTGCCCGGTGCGGAAGACGACCCCGATCTCGAACAGCCGCACGTCCCGGTTGCGATTTGCCCAGTTGTGCTCGACGCGGCGCACCAGGCCCGGAATCAGCCGGCGCCGCAGAAAGGCCTCATCGGCCGACAAGGGGTTCCGGACCGCGACCGCTTCCGGCCCGTCGCCGGGCCCGAGCGGGATGGTTCGGGCCTCAAAGAAACCGGCCTGGGCGAGCCGCTCGCGCACGCGGGCCTTGATCTGCTCCACGGGCGCGTCGGGCACCGTCCCTGGCCGGTAGGGGCGGAGCTCGTCCGGGAAGGCGTCGTACCCCGTCAGGCGGGCGGCCTCTTCGATCAGATCCACCTCGCGCGTGACGTCGGGGCGCCAGCCGGGCACCTGCACGGCGAGCCGGCTTCCCCCATCTTTGGGCGCGACGAAGAACCCTACCGCGGTGAGCAGCCGCTCCAGCTCGGCGCGCTCGGTGGCGACGCCCAGCAGATGGGCGGCGCGCTCGGGGCGAAGGAAGATCGTCTTCTCCTGGACCGGCTGCGGCCACAGGTCGAGCCACGGCTCGCGCTGCTCACCGCCCGCCACGGCGATGATCAGCTCGATCGCGCGTCGCATGGCCTCGGGCATGCCGAGCAGGTCGATGCCGCGCTCGAACCGGTAGCTCGACTCGCTCGACAAGCCGAGCGCCCGGCGCGTGCGGCGGACACGGGTCGGCTGGAAGTACGCGCATTCGAGCACCAGGTCGGTCGTGGTCGCCGCGACCTCCGACTCGGCGCTTCCCATCACGCCGGCGACGATCGTCGGTCGCTCCGCATCGCAGATCGCCGTCATCTCGGGGCTCAGCGCTCGCTCCACCCCGTCGAGCGTCACGATCTTCTCGTTCGGCTGGGCGCGGCGGACCACGACGGCGGGCCCGCGCAGTTTCGCGAGATCGAAGGCGTGCAGCGGCTGGTTCACCTCGAACAGGACGTAGTTGGTCGCGTCGACGACGTTATTGATCGGCCGCTGGCCGATCGATGCCAGGCGCTGCGCGAGCCACCCTGGACTGGACGCGACGTTCACCCCGCGAATCACGGCGATCATGTAGCGGGGCGCGCCTTCGGGGTCCTCGAGCCGTACCTCGACTCCATCAACGACGCCGGAGGTGGCGGGGCCGCGAGGGCCGCCGAGCCCGGCGTGGCCGCCGGCCCGAGCGGCCTCGCCACCTCCGGCGCCCGGGATGGGCGGCAGCTTGACCGTCGCGCCCAGCAATGCCGCCAGCTCACGGGCGACGCCCTTGTGACCGAGTAGGTCGGGGCGGTTCGCCGGGACATCGATGACGATCTGATGATCGGCGACGGGCACGACGTCCACGAACCGGCTCCCCGGCGGGGCGGCGGTGTCGAGCTCGAGGATGCCGGCGTGATCGTCGCCGAGTCCGAGCTCCTTGGCCGAGCAGAGCATGCCGTTCGACTCGACGCCGCGGATCGCTTTGCGCTCGAGCCGCGCACCGCCCGGCAGCACCGCGCCCACGGGGGCGTACGGGTAGCTCTTCCCGGCCTGCACGTTGCGGGCGCCGCACACGACCTCGACGGGCCCGCCGGCAACCCCTGCGTCCACCCGGCAGAGCGTGAGCCGGTCGGCGTTGGGGTGCTGCTTGACCTCCAGCACGCGCGCGACCACAATGTCGCCGAGATCCTGATGCAGCGGCACGACTGCGTCGACCGGCGCGACGTGCATCGTCAGCCGGTCGGCGGTCTCGCGCGCGTCGAGCGCGCGGCCCAGCAGCGCCTCGAGCCAGCTCCGGGACACGATCATCGCGCCCCCCCCTTCGCCCCCGCGGCGAACTGCGCGAGGAAGCGAACGTCGCTGTCGAACAGGAGCCGGATGTCGGGAATGCGGTGGCGGGCCATCGCGATCCGGTCCGGACCCATGCCCCAGGCGAAGCCCGAGTAGCGTTCGCTGTCCACACCGCAGTTCTCGAGGACCGCCGGGTGCACCATGCCGGAGCCGAGGATCTCCATCCAGCCGGACTGCTTGCAGGCCGCGCAGCCCGTGCCGCCGCAGATCTGGCATTGCACGTCCATCTCGGCGGATGGCTCCGTGAAGGGGAAGAACGACGGGCGGAATCGCACCCGGGTGTCCGCCGTGAAGAACCGGCGGGCGAAGGTCGCGAGCGTGGCCTTGAAGTCGACGAAGCTGATCCCCTCGTCCACGGCGAGGCCCTCGATCTGCTCGAACACGGGTGAGTGGGACGCGTCGAATGGATCGCGACGGTACGCCAGGCCGGGGATCACGACGCGGACGGGCGGCGGGTAGCGCTCCAGCGTGCGGATCTGCACGGGCGAGGTGTGGGTCCGCAGCAGGAGATCGCCGCCGAGGTAGAAGGAGTCCTGGGCGTCGAGGGCCGGGTGGTCCTTGGGAAAATTCAGGGCGTAGAAGTTGTAGCGCTCGGTCTCGATGTGCGGTCCCACCGCCCGCGTGAAGCCGAGCTCGTGGAAGATCTCGCAGATCTCGTTCACCACCTGGGTGACCAAGTGCAGCCCGCCCGTCCAGCTGGCGCGGCCCGGCATGGTGAGATCGACGCCGGCTGCGGCGGCGGCGGGGGCGCGCTTCAACTCGCGCTCGCGCGCGGCGATGGCCGCCTCGAAGTCCCGCTTCAGCGCGTTCGCGGCGCCGCCGACCTGCTTCTTGGCGGCGGGCTCGAGCCCCGGAAGCGCGGCGAGGATTTTGGTGAGCGCGCCGGCCTTGCGCCCGAGGATCTCGGTCTTGAGATCCTGGAGCCGGCGCTCGTCCGCTTGCGGGATCTCGTGCAGACGCTCCCGCAGCTCGGTGAGGGCTGCCAGGAGGTCGCGCATGGTCAGAGTGCCTGCTTCGCGACCTCCGCCAACTGCTGGAACGCCGCAGGATCGCGCACCGCGAGATCGGCGAGCACTTTGCGGTTGATCTCGACGCCGGCGCGGCGCAGCCCGTTCATGAGGCGGCTGTAGGAGAGCTGGTGCAGCCGCGCGGCGGCGTTGATGCGGATGATCCAGAGGCGGCGGAAGTCGCCTTTCTTGCGGCGGCGGTCGCGGTAGGCGTATTTCTGGGCCCGCTCGACCGACTCCTTCGCAGCCTTCCAGAGCTTGGAGCGCCCGCCAAAGTAGCCCTTGGCGAGCTTCATGACCTTGTTCTTGCGCTTCAGGCGCGCAACGTTGCTTTTGACGCGGGGCATGCTGGCTCCTTACGCCATCAGCAGGCGCTTGAGGCGTCGCTCGTCGGCGTGCGCCACCATCGCGTGCTTGCGAAGGTGGCGCTTCCGCTTGGGATGCTTCTTGGTCAGGATGTGGCTCTTGTACGCGTGATAGCGGCGCAAACGCCCGCTCCCGGTCAGCCGCACGCGTTTCCGGAGCGCACGTTTGGATTTCTGCTTGGGCATTGGAACCTCGATGTCTATTTCGGCGCCAGCACCATCGACATGTTGCGGCCTTCGAGCTTCGGGTCCTGCTCGATCTTGGCCACGTCCTTGAGCTCGGTCGCGACCCGATCGAGCACGTCGCGTCCCAGGTCGATGTGCGCCATCTGTCGGCCGCGGTACATCATCGTCACCTTCACCTTGTTGCCATCCTGCAGGAACTCGCGCGCGTGGCGCGTCTTGAAGGCGAAGTCGTGATCGTCGATCCCGGGGCGATACTTCACTTCCTTCAAGTGGATGACATGCTGCTTCTTCTTGGCCGCGCGGGCCGCCTTCGCCTGCTCGAACTTGAACTTCCCGTAATCCATGATCTTCACGACCGGGGGGCGCGCGAGCGGCGCCACTTCCACCAGGTCGAGGCCCCGCTCCAGCGCCGCCGCCAGCGCTTCGTCGACGGTCATCACGCCGAGCTGCGCACCGTCGGGAGCGATCACGCGGAGAGGACTGATCCGGATCTGCCGGTTCACCCGGATGCGCGGGGCCTTGTTGTTGGTGCTTTCGATCGCCAGGTGCCGTTCTCCTCCTCGAAGAGACAACAAAAAAGCGGATTCCAGCTTGCCCGGAATCCGCGTCGCATCATCCGTGCCCACCGTGCGCACCGGCCGAGCCGGGTCACGCACGACGGACCACGAACAACACTCCCTCGAACCCTCGAGCGCTCTCCCCAGGGGAGAGGCGGCGGGTGAGGCGCACGCGGCGCCCGCTTACCGTATTGTCGCGCCTAACTTAGCCCGCCCGTAAAGCTTCCACAAGACCGAACCCCTTCCCCTCCCGCCCGAGCCGGCCTGCCACCACCGTCGGATCGTGCTCGAACAACAGCAGCCAGCCGTCAGCCTCGGCGCGGCGGTACAGCTCGCGCTTCGACTCGAGCGTCACGAGCGGTTCCAGGTCATATCCCATGATCCAGGGCAGCGGCAGATGGGCGCTCGTGGGCACGAGATCGGCGAGGAAGCACACCCGCTCCCCCGCGCTCTCCACCAGCACCGATTGGTGAAAGGGCACGTGCCCCGGCGTCGGCAAGCAGCGGACGCCGGGGAGGAGCTCCGTCTCGCCGTCGATCGCCTGGAACGGCACCGTGGCGAAGTTGTGCGGCAGATAGCTCGCGGCGGTGCGCTCGTTGGTATGGCGGGCGAACTCCAGGTCCCCCTGCTGTACGACGAAACGGGCCCGGGGGAAGCTGAGCGCGATCGCGCCGGCCGGATCGCGGTACGTATTCCCCCCGGCGTGATCGAAATGCAGATGCGTGTTGATGACCCAGGCCACGTCTTCGGGCCGGCGTCCGACCTCGGCGAGCGCGTCCTCGAGCAGGGTGCGGCCCTCCCTCCCGTCGTTGCGCACGCCGTAGATGTCGCGGAACTTTGCGTCCTCTTTGTTGCCGATCCCCGTGTCGATCAGCACGAGGCCGTCGTCGTGCTCGACCAGGAGGCAGCGGAGCGCGAGCGGGATGCGGTTGCGCTCGTCGGCCGGGATGCGCCGCTCCCACAGCGGCTTCGGCACGACGCCGAACATGGCGCCGCCGTCGAGAGCCTGCCGGCCGGCTTCCAACGCGTGACACTGGAGACGGCCCACCTGGAAGGTGGTGTGCGCCACGAGCTAAAGATCGTCCCTTCTCAACGGCAGCGTCATACACCGCGGGCCTCCACCCCCGCGCACCAGCTCGCTGCCCTCGATCGTCACCACGCCACGCGCGCCGTCCGCGAGCGTTTCCTGTCCCGCGAGCAGGTTCGTGGCCGCGACCAGCTTGAACCCGGCGTGGTCGAGCTCGACCAAGGTCGCCTCGTTGCGCGCGTAGGTGACGACCGTGCCGGGCCGCACCGCGAAGAAATTGCACGCCGAGGACCACTGCTCGCGCTCCTGCACGGAACGGCCCGTGCCGCCGCAGAACACCGGCTCGAGCGGCTGGTCCACCGCCTGCATCGCCGCGAAGAAGTTCGGCATTTCTTTCACGCCCTTCGACTTCTTGCGCCGATGCAGCACGGCGAGGCGTTCCGGGCCGACGAAGTGCGGCGGGTAGACGCAGCACAGCTCCCGGTCGAGCTGGGTGAAGATCATGTCGAGGTGGATCGCGGTCCGCTCCGCGGGCATGACCACGACGATCACGTCCCGCACGCCGCAGTGCTCGAACACCAGATCGCAGAGGTGGTCGAGCGCGGCCGGACTGGAGCGCTCGCTGAACCCCAACAGCAGCAGGTCGGGGCGGATCGGGTGCACGTCGCCGCCCTCGAGGGTGTAGTTGTTACGCTTCTCCTCCGAGCCGTCGTACAGGATCCCCGCGTTCTCGAGGCACGGGTGGTAGCGGAACAGCGCCTTGATGAGCAGCTCTTCCGTCCAACGCACCCCGTAGCGCATCGAGCCGATGATCGAGTGCTCCCCGATCACGATGCCGACGTCGCGCGTGAAGAACAGATTGGGAAGCGGCGGGAGCGCGTACCCGCTCTCGTTGAGCGCGCGGGCGATGGGGCCGGCTTCCTCGAGGGCGCCCTCGACCATGAGGCTGACAAGCGCCGCCGCCGGGAGCTCGGCAAGCTGCTTGGCCAGGGCGTCCGACGGCACCACCTCGAGCGCGCGCGTGACCAAAAACTCGCGCACGTCCGCGCGCGCCACCAGCTCGGTCAGGAGGGCGCGGACCTCGTGGACCTGAGCGAAGTGCTCGAGCACCGCGACGAAGCGGCGGTGCTCCCGTTGCGCCAGCTCCAGGTCGATGATGTCGTCGTAGAGGTAATCCTCGCGGTTGCCCGGCGTGACCGCGAGCAGCTCGGGACCAGGGGTATGCACGAGCACCGCCCGCAGCGGACCGATTTCGGAGGTGACGCGGACGTGGGCCATGGGCGGGAATCTAACAAGTCGCTTCTATCGATTGGCCAGCGCGAAGCTCAGCGTCTCGAGCTCGAGCGCCATGTTGACCGATTTCACGGCCACGTCCGCCGGCACGGCGAGTCGAATCGGCGCGAAGTTGAGGATCGCCTTCACGCCCGACTGTACGAGCTGGTCGACGACTTCTTGCGCCGCCTCCGCAGGGGTCACGAGGATGGCGATGTCGGTCGGCTCCTTCTTCAGGTCGCTGGCGATGTGGCGCACGTCGCGCACGACGAGCCCGTTCCAGCGGGAGCCGATCTTGCGTGGATCTTTGTCATAGATCGCCCCGACATGGAAGCCCCGCTGCCGGAACCCCGGGTACTGAACCAGCGCGCCCCCGATGCGCCCGGCGCCGACCAGCACGACTCGATGGTTCCGCTTGAGGCCCAGGATCTCCCGCAGCCGAGCCGTGAGCTCGGGCACGGAGTAGCCGAGCCCGCGCTTACCGAAGGAGCCGAAGAACGAGAGGTCCTTGCGCACCTGCGCCGACGTGGTGGCGCCGCGGCGGGCCAGCTCGGCGGAGGAAACGGTGGCGTGGCCCTGCGCGTCGAACTGCTCGAGGAATCGTAGATAGAGGGAGAGCCGCCGCACGGTGCTCTCGGAAATCTTCCGCATATTGTGAATAATTTCACAACCCACGCCTCCAGCGCAAGAGCCGCGCGAACTGTTCGGGCGCGAGCGTCTCGGGTCGCGCCGTCGCGTCGAGCCCGAGCTGCGCCAGTCCCGCGAGCACCGCCGCCGCCGGCCGTCCCGTCGCGGCGATGACGACGTTGCGGAGCTGCTTGCGGCGGCGCGTAAAACACGCCGTCACGAAGGCGCGGAACGCCGGCGCCTCGGCGGGCGAGACGACGGGGTCGGGCCGCGGCGTGAGCCGCACCAGGGCGCTCGCCACCCGCGGAGCAGGATGGAACGCCCCCGCCGGCACGGCGAGCAGCCGCTCGACCCGGCAAGTCGCCTGCACCCCGACGCTCAGCGCCCCGTAGGCCCTCGAGCCCGGCGGCGCCGCCAGCCGGTCGGCGACCTCCCGCTGCATCAGGAACACGATCCGCTCCGGCAGCGGCGGAGTGAGGGCTTTGTCGATCAGGGGAGAGGTGATGGCGTAGGGGATGTTGCCGACGACTTTGAATTGCGGATTGCGGATTGCGGATTGCGGATTGGCAAGGCGAGGTTCGATTAGCGCGTGCCAATTCAGCTTCAGCGCGTCCCCCGCCAGGACAGCGACGTTGCGGAATCCGCAATCCGCAATCCGCAATTCGCAATCGCCAGCCAGTCGGCGATCCCGCTCGATCGCGATGACGCGCTGCACGCGAGGGGCGAGGACCACGGTCAGGGCGCCCTGCCCCGCTCCGATCTCGACGACGACGTCGCCGGGCGTGGGCTCGAGCGCGTCGACGATCTGCGTGAGGAGCTTCGGGTCGCGTAAGAAGTGCTGCCCGAGCGGGGGCCGCCGGCTCACACCTTGAGGATCACGAGGGTGCGGTCGTCGGCCGGGGGGGCGCCGCCGGTGAAGCCGGCGAGGTCGGCGTAGATGGCCTCGAGCATGTCGCGCGCTGGACGGTCGGTGAGCCGGGCGACGTGACCGAGCACCCGGTCTTCCCCGAACCGGCCGCCGCGCTCGCCGTCGGCTTCCGCTTCGGCCAGGCCGTCGGTGAAGAGACACACCACGCCGGCGCGCGGCCGCCACGAGAGCACGGCATCCTGGCCGGGCGGAGCGGCGATACCGAGGGGGGGGCGCGTGGCCTCGAGCCGAGTCCGGCGGCCCGTCTCGGCGTCGAGGAGGAACGCGTGCGGATGTCCGGCGTTGGCATAGGTGAGCCGGCCCGCCTGCGGGTCGATCACGCCGTAGAACAGGCTCAAGAACATCTCGGTGCGCCCGAGCTCGTCGGTGAGTGACTGCCCGATCCGTTGCAGCACGTCCGTCGGCCGCTCGCCCGCCTGCGCGTGGATGCCCGAGGCGGCCATGACGAGCGCCATGATCAGCGCGGCCCCGAACCCGTGGCTCGTGACGTCCCCGATGATCACGCCGATGCGCTCGTCCGAGAGATTCAACAGGTTGTAGAAATCCCCTCCCACCGATTCCGCCTGGCGGCAGCGGGCGGCGACGTCCACACGGGCCGCGATGACGAGCGGCGAGGGCAGCAGCTTGAGCTGCAGGTCGTGCGCCAGCTCCAGCTCCCGTCGCACGCGCTGCTGGCTCAAGTCCTTCGCGACCAGCGTGGCGTTCTCGATCGCGGCGCCGACCTGGTTCGCGATGGCGGCGACGAGCTTGCGGTCACCCGCGGTGAACGCGTCCGCCCCGACGCGGTCGGTCAGGTTGATGACGCCGATCGGCTTGGCGCGCTCGCCCGGCGTCGCGTACAACACGGGTACGGACAGAAACGCCTTTCCCTTGTAGGTGCGGCCCTCGGGGCAGCCGGGGTTCACCGCCTGGAGATCGGTCGGGTCGTAGCTCACGATGCGCATCTCACGGAACACCCGCGCGGCGACGGAGCAGGGATCGTCGACCTCGATCGGCTCGACATCCTGGGCGTCCATCCCCTGAGAGGCCACGATGCGCAGCAACCCACGGTCGCGGTCGTGCACCAGCAGCGTGGCGCGCCGGGCGCGCACCACACCGGAGACTTCCCGCAGGATGCGGTCCGCGGCCTCGTCGAGGCGGATGGTCTGGCCGAGGATCTCGCTGATCGTATAGATGAGGTCGATCTCTTCGTATCGCTCCGACAGCTCCGCCGCCACCTGCGCGGCGTCGCGCTCGGCGCCGAGCTCCGCACCGACGATCGCGGCCAACGTCCCCGGCGGCGTGGCTCCCGGGCCCGGGGCGCGGATTTCCAGCCACACGCCCTCCACGTCCGGCACGGGCTCGAACCACGCCGACCCGCGCGGCGTGTCGATCGCGTGGCCGGCGTCGCGCCCCGCGAGCGGCGGGGCCCAATCATCGCCGTCCGGTGCCCCGGCCCCCGGCGGCACGCGCCGCCCGTCGACGTGCCACACGGCCAGCCGGGCGCCCGACAGCTGCTCGAGCGCCGAGAGCATCCGCTCCAAGCGGATCAGCCCGCTCGCAGCGTCAGACAGATGGAGTTCCCGGCGGCGCTGAACGCGACGTGGTCCACGAGACTCCGCAGCACGAACAGGCCGCGTCCGTCCTCGCGCTCGAGCCGGCCGGGCAATGTGGGATCGGGCACGACGGCGGGGTCGAACCCCGCGCCGGCGTCGGTCACGTGGATGTGGACTGCGTCGCGACCGGCCTCCACCCGCACGTGCACCAGGCGGCGGGGGTCGTGGCGGTTGCCGTAGGCGATGGCGTTGGCGAGTGCTTCCGCGAGCGCGGTGCGCAGGTTGAAGCGGACCCGGCGGGGCGAGAGGACGCCGCCCTTGAATCGGTCGGCGATGAGTTCGACCGCCGGACCGACGTACCCCAAGTCGCTCGGTACGTCGAGCGCCAGCTCGAAGTCGGACTCACCTCCCGTCGCCGAGGGGCGAACGTCGAGGCGCAGCGGCATCGTCACGGCTAGAAGGCGGCGAGCGCCTCCGCGGGCGTCTTCGCGATCGCGAACAGGGTGTCCAGCTTGGTGAGCTCGAACAGCGTCTGCAGGTCCTCGTTCAGGCCCGCCAGACGCAGATCCCCGCCCTGCTCGCGGATCTTCTTCGAGAGCGAGACCAGCACGCCCAGCCCGGAGGAGTCGATGTATCCGGTCTTGGTGAAGTCGATGACGAACTTGCGCGCGCCGCCGTCGAGGGCGTCCAGGACCTTCTGCTTCAAGTCTTGGCGGTTCCCGACGATCAGCTGTCCGTCCACGCCGACCACCACGACACCGCTCTTGTTCTTGGTCAAACTGAAGCTCATCGCGCCCCCCGTCCGCGAGTTCACCCGCGCATTCCCGTCAGCCGCCTGCCTGCAACACGGCGACCACCGCCGTGTCCACAATATCGTCGGCGGTGGCGCCGCGCGACAGGTCGGCGACGGGCCGCGCCAGGCCCTGCAAGATGGGCCCGATCGCCTCCCACCCGCCGAGGCGCTGCACCAGCTTGTACCCGATGTTGCCGCTGTCGAGATCGGGAAACACCAGCACGTTCGCGCGACCCGCCGCGGGCGAGTCCGGCGCCTTGCGGGCGGCGACCTCGCGGACCAGCGCGGCGTCGCCCTGCAGCTCGCCGTCGAAACGGAAGTCGGGGTGGCGGTCGCGCAGGATCGAGACCGCCTGGCGCACCCGATCGACCCGGGCGCCCGTGGCGCTGCCGCGCGTGCTGTAGGAAAGAAACGCGACCACCGGCTCGTCTCCCACGATGCGCCGACGGTCGCGCACGGCGGCGCACGCGGCGTCCGCCAGTTGCTCGGGGGTCGGGTCCGGGACGACCGCGCAGTCGGTGAAGGTCAACACCGTTTCGGCGCGCACCATGTAGAACGCGCCGCTGACGGTCGCGATCCCGGGCGCGGTCCCCACGGCCCAGAGCGCCGCCCGGATCGTGTCGCCGCTCGGAAAGGTGGCCCCACCGACCATCACGTCGGCGAGCCCCGCGCCGACCAGACAGGCCCCGTAGGTGAGGGGGTGATCGAGCGCGGCGAGCGCGGCCGCGTCGTCGGGAAACTTGTCGGGGCGGCGGGCGCGGAGATGCCGAATGAGGCCGGGGACGGGGGAAGGGGGAAGCGGCCGTCCCAACACTTCCACCACCCCGAGGCCTTCCCGCGCCAGCCGCCGGGCCGCTTCCTGGACCCGCGGATCGTCGCCCTCGGGGAGCACGATGCGCTTCCCGGCGCGCCGCGCCCGCTGGTACGCGGCGTCGCGGAAGCTCACCGGCCGAACTTCTTGTCCAGTGCCTGGCGGACGGCGGGATGGACCAGCGCCGAGACGTTCCCGCCGAACCGCGCCACTTCGCGCACCAGGCTCGACGAGAGGTACGTGAGATCGAAGGCGGGCACCAGGAACACGGTCTCGATCCCGGGGGCCAAGTTGCGGTTCATCAGGGCCATCTGGAACTCGTACTCGAAGTCGCTCACGGCGCGCAGGCCGCGCACGATCACGGCCGCTCCCGCCGCACGGGCGAAGTCGGCGAGCAATCCTTCGAACGAGCGCACCTCGACCTTCGGATCGGAAACCGCCTGCTGGATGAGCGCCACGCGCTCGGCGAGCGTGAAGAGCGGCTGTTTCGCCGTGTTGACGGCCACGGCGACGACCACGCGGTCGGCGAAGGTGAGCGCGCGGCGGATCAGGTCCTCGTGACCCCGCGTGATCGGGTCGAACGACCCGGGATAGACCGCGACGCGGGCACCGGTCATGGGGCGTAGATGAAGGTCACGGCGGTGTCCCCGTAGCGGCGGGTGTCGTCCCCCGGGATCGGCCGGTCGGCGGGGTGCTCGATCGAAAAGATGCGCGCGAACGCGTTCAGGCGGAACAGGGCGACGAGCCGCGCCGCCTCGTCGCCCGCATAGGGCGGGTCGGCGAACGCCACGTCGTACTGCCCCGGCTGCAGCCGTTCGGCGAAGCGCAGCGCATCGCGGCGGTGCACCACGGCGCGATCGTCCACGTGCAGGGTCTCGATGTTCGCCTTGAGGGCGGACAGCGCCAGGCGGTGCAGCTCGACGAACTCCGCGGTCGTCGCGCCGCGCGACAAGGACTCGAGGCCCAGGGCGCCCGATCCCGCGAACAAGTCGAGCACGCGGGCGCCCCGGATCGAGCGCTGCAGGATGCTGAACCACGCCTCGCGTACGCGGTCGGCGGTGGGGCGCACGGAATCGCCCCCCGGGGTCTTGAGGCGGCGGCCTTTGAACTCGCCGGCGATGATGCGGATCATGCCCGACCCGGCCCCCCTTTCCCGATTGCGGATTGCGGATTGTGGATTGCGGATTCGACATGGAAGGTCGCTCGTACAATCCGCAATTGCCGTCACGCGCTGGGTGCCATCGTCGCCACCCGTGCCTGCAATGTCGTCCTCCCCTGCCATTCGTCCCGCTCCAGCCGGAACGCCACATCGAGCGGTTGCGCCAGCCAGGCATCGGGCACGACGTCCGCCCAGCGAAACCCGATGGCCGGCAGCGCGCCGGAGCCGTCGTCGAGCGTGAAGCGCAGGTGGTTGACCCCGACGCGCCGGGCGCCGACGGCCCGCGCCCCGCGCACCCCGAACACCGGCGCGGGATTCCCAGGGCCACACGGCTCCAAGTAGCGCATCAGCTTTTCCAGCTCCGGACTCACCAGGCCGAGCGGCAGCTCCAGATCGACGCGCTGCGCGGGCGCCAGGTCGTCGGGGCCGAGCAGCTGGCCCGCCACGTCGAGAAAGGCAACGCGGAAGGCCTCGTAGCGCTGCCGCCGAATCGTGAGCCCCGCCGCCATCGTGTGGCCACCGTACTTCTCGAGGTGGTGCCCGACTTGCTGCAGCGCCGCGTGCAAGTCGAAGCCGGCGATACTGCGTCCCGAGCCACGACCGCTCTCCCCGCCCTCGTCCCACCCGATCAGGAACGTGGGCCGTCCGTAACGCTCCACGAGGCGTGACGCCACGATGCCGATGACCCCCGGATGCCACCCGTCCGCCGCGAGCACGAGCGCCCGGTCCTCAGGCGCGAGCGTCGTCTCGGCGAGCTCGAGCGCCTCGTCGAGGATCCGCTGGTCCAGCTCCTGGCGCCGGGCGTTCAGCGTCTCGAGCTCGCGGGCGATCGCCGTCGCCCGGGCCGGATCGTCCGACAGCAGCAACGCGAGGCCGTCGGCCGGCTCACCGATGCGGCCGGCGGCGTTCAGGCGGGGGGCGAGGATGAAGCCGACGTGTCCCGCCTTGATCGGGCGCCCGGCGAGCCCCGCCACCGTCACCAGGGCCCGCAGCCCCGTCCACTGGGAATCGGCGAGCATCTTCAGGCCGTGCCGCACCAGGATGCGGTTCTCCCCGACCAGCGGGACCACATCCGCGACGGTCGCCAGCGCCACATAATCGAGGAAGTGGAGCGGCAGGTTGGCGGACTGGCCGAGTGCCGGCATCAGGGCCTGGGCGAGCTTGAAGGCGACTCCGGCGCCGCACAGGTTCTTGTCCTCTGAGGGACAATCCCGGCGACGCGGGTCGAGCACCGCGCAGGCGGGAGGCAGCTCGTCTCCCGGGAGGTGATGGTCGGTGACGATCACGTCGATTCCGGCGGCCCGCGCGGCGCGTACCGCGTCGACCGCGGTGATGCCGCAGTCGCACGTGATGATCAACCCGGCGCCCAGCCGCTGCGCCTCGGCGAGCCCGGCGGGCCCGAAATCATACCCGTCGCGGAGACGATGCGGCACGAACGCGTGCGCCGTCCCCCCCACGCTGCGCAACACGCGGGTGAGCAGCGCCGCCCCGCACTGGCCATCCACGTCGTAGTCACCGTGCACCAGGATCGAGGTCCCGCTGCGCACCGCGCGCGCCACCAGCTCCACGGCGACGCGCATGTCGACCCAATCGGCCACCTTATCGTTTTTGCCGCCATGCCAGGTCATCTTGAACCCCAGTATGTCCTTGTAGAAGCGATCCGCCGCCGCTTGGTCTTTGACCGTGACGCCGACGTGAATGATACGGGTCGAAACGCGGCCGGCGCCGAGAAACTTCCCAAAGTTATTGGTGATCGAAGACCCCGGCATATATTGGACAAACTCGACATGGTGCCCGTCCGGGTCTTCGAGCATCATCGTCAAGTTGCCGTCCGCGTCGGGTTTTACCTCGGCAGGCACAGTGACGCCGCGGCTCGCCAGATAGAAAATGAAAGGCACGGCGAAACAGCAGATAGCGAGACCGACCTTGTAGGCGGCGGGGCGATAGGCCGAACCGGCGACGAAGAGGAACAGTTCAGCCGGTCTGCTGCCGGCGTCGAATATCGGCGTCTTGGGATACCCGGCCTGAAAGCTTGGGTCAAAACAGCATGAAGTGCCTCGCTCCGCGAAAGAGCGAGCGCCTAAGAAGCCGTGATAAAGGTGCAAAGGATGTCGGCCGGAGACAATCGGCTGATCGTCGAGCAGCCGCTTCCAGGGGTCGTCCACGCCGAAGAGTGACAGCGTCATCCAACCTTGCCAAGCAAGCAAAGCGCTCAGGACAAAGGCGCAAGTTAGCCGCTTCCAGGGGCCCTCGGCCGCTGACAGGTCCGCGCTTCCATGCAGAGGACGTTCCATGGTCCGGCGATGGTAACGGGCTTCCGGTATTCCCACAAGGCGTGTTTGAAACCAGCGGAAATCGGCTTCATTCGGCG
>Ga0137415_10000405_pt1 | contig 40930 bp, 6 predicted proteins | sample CZODoug3_1_1_16f_FD_183082 | JGI IMG/M metagenome (GOLD analysis project Ga0137415, IMG submission 183082) | Vadose zone soil fungal communities from Angelo Coast Range Reserve, California, USA - CZODoug3_1_1_16fungal (Hybrid Assembly) | ecosystem: Environmental > Terrestrial > Soil > Vadose...
ACGAACCGGCCGGGATTCTCCGACTGCGCCGACCGCACCAACCCCCACACCGAGGAGGCAGCCACATCAGCCACATCCTCGCCGTCCACCGCGACCGCGCCCCGCGTCACGATCACCAAACGAGAATCCGCGAAACGCTCCTCAACCAAGCACCGCCTCAGCGCCTCCAGGACGGCTGCCGCCACCGTGTGCGCCGAACCCGGTCCAGCTGAAATGTCACCGCACACCGGCAAAGCCACAAGATCAGGCACACCCGCATCGAGCTCCGACAAGTCGCTCACCACCACCGACGCCACAGCGGCGCGCTCCACCGCGTCGGACGGCACCCACTCCAGCCGGAACAACGAACCCAGTACGTCCCGACCGGGCGCCATCGAAGCCACCGGTTCACGAACCGCGAGCGAGCCCACCGAAATCACCGGAGCGCCCGTACCGTCGACAGCGACCAACGACATGGTCTCCGCGCCAAACCTCCACCGAACACGCAACACCGACGCGCCGGCCGCGTGCAGGGACACCCCACGCCACGAGAACGGGATCAGGTTCTTTCCACTGTTGACCTCGAAAAACCCGCTCACTTGCAGCGCGGCGTCCAGCAACGCCGGGTGAATACCGAAGCCGCTAGCATCATCGACACCATCCGGCAGCGCGACCTCGGCGAAGAGTTCGTCGCCATGGCGCCAAACGGCCCGCAATCCCTTGAACGACGGACCGTGGTTCATGCCGGACTCGGCCATCCGATGGTAGAAACCAGCCAGGTCAACGGGTTCGGCGTGGTCCGGCGGCCACTCCGGTCGCCACGGTGCCGACAGGTCCGGATCACTGGTAAGGCCATCCCTGGCAAGGATTCCGGTGGCGTGCAGGGTCCATTCGTCGGTACTCGTGGGCGTACGACTGTGGATCTGAAGATCGCGCCGGCCCGTCTCGTCCTCGGCGGCGACGTGAACCTGGATGTGCACGGGCTCGCTGTCCGGCAGGACCAACGGCGTGGCCAGCGTGAGCTCCTCGACCTGGCCGTAGGCCACCTCGTCCGCGGCCCGGATCGCCAGCTCCAGGAACCCGGTCCCCGGGAACAGCGCGGTGTCCCCCAGCCGGTGGTCGGCCAACCAGGGGTGCGACCGCAGGGAAAGCCGTCCGGTCAGCACCACGGCCGAACCGTCGGCCAACGGTACGGCGGCACCCAGCAGTGGATGCTCGGCCGAAACCAATCCGAGCCCCGCCGGATCGCCGGCCCGAGCCGACCCGGCCGGCCAGAACCGCTGACGTTGGAACGCGTACGTCGGCAGATCAACCTGCCAGGCGCCGGTGCCGGTGAAAAAGGGCGCCCAGTCCACCGAAACGCCGTGGACGTACAGGCTGCCGAGGCCTTCGAGAACGGTGGTTTCCTCGTCCCGGCCGGCCCGTAGCGCCGGCACCGCGCACACCGGCGCGCCGTCGAGGATCTGGTGGGTCAGGGCGGTCAGCGTGGAGTCCGGGCCAAGTTCGACAAACGCCGTCACCCCGGATCCGGCCAGGCTCGCGATGGCGTCCGCGAACCGGACGGCACCGCGCACCTGCTCGACCCAGTACGCCGGATCACCCCAACGCTCGCCGGCGAGCTCACCGGTCACCGTGGACACCGCCGGAATCCGCGCCGGCTGGAACCGCAGATCCGCGATCGCCCGCGCGAAGTCGTCCCGCATCGGATCCATCAACGACGAATGGAACGCGTGCGACACCTCCAGCGGCTTGGTGCGATAGCCGCGCTCGGTCACCACGTCGACGACGGCCGCCACCGCGTCCCGATGGCCGGCGACCACCACCGACTCCGGGCCGTTCACGGCCGCGATCGACACCTCGTCACACCCGTTGAGCGCGGCCGTGACCTCGGCCTCGCTCGCGCGAACGGCGACCATCGCCCCGCCGGCGGGCAGCGCCTGCATCAAGCGAGCCCGCGCGGCAACCAACAAGCACGCGTCCGCCAGCGACAGCACACCAGACACATGCGCCGCGGCGATCTCCCCGATGGAATGCCCCGCGACAAGGTCAGGCCGCACGCCGTGCGACTCAAGGAGCCGGAATAACGCCACCTCCAGCGCGAAGACCGCCGGCTGCGTCCAGCCGGTACGAGCCAACACCTCCGGATCCTCGCCCCACATCACGTCCCGAACTGAACCGTCCAGGCGCGCATCCAGCGCGGCCAGCACCTCGTCCAACGCCTCGGCGAACGCCGGGAATCGCGCGTATAAATCCCGCCCCATCCCCAGCCGCTGCGACCCCTGCCCGCCAAACACCACGGCCACCTTGCCGGTACCGACACGGCCCCGGGCACATTCGGACACGCCGTCCACACCGGCCAACAAAACCGCGCGATGCTCGAACACCGATCGGCTCGTCACCAACGAAAGCCCCACGTCCACCGCCGACACCTTGTCATCCACAAAGGACAACAGCCGCCGCACCTGAGCGTTTAGGGCTGGCTCTGATTTAGCCGACACCACCCACGGAACCTGCCCCGGCGGGTCGACCAGCCCGTCAGCCGATGTCTGGACGGGTGTTGGCGCCGAAGGCTGCTCGAGGATCACGTGAGCATTGGTCCCGCTGACGCCGAACGACGAGACAGCGGCCCGGCGTGGCCGACCGACCTCCGGCCAAGCGACCTCGTCGGTCAGCAACTCGACTGATCCGGAGTCCCAGTCCACATGCGCCGACGGCTTGTCGATGTGCAAGGTCCGGGGCGCGAGACCGTGCCGCATGGCCAGCACCATCTTGATCACTCCGGCGACACCGGCGGCGGCCTGGGTGTGGCCGAGGTTGGACTTCAGTGATCCCAGCAGCAACGGCCGGTCCCGATTTTGGCCGTACGTCGCCAACAACGCCTGCGCCTCGATCGGATCGCCCAGCACCGTACCGGTCCCGTGCCCCTCGACCACGTCAACGTCCGAAGTGGACAGCCCGGCCGACGCCAGGGCCTGGCGAATCACCCGCTGTTGGGATGGGCCGTTCGGCGCGGTCAGACCATTCGACGCACCGTCGGAGTTCACCGCCGAACCACGCATCACGGCCAACACCCGGTGCCCGTTCCGGCGGGCATCCGAGAGCCGCTCCACCACCAGGACACCGACTCCCTCAGACCAGCCGGTCCCGTCCGCGGAGTCCGCGTACGCCTTGCACCGGCCGTCGGGCGACAACCCGCCCTGCCGGGAGAACACCACGAAAGGCCCCTGCGATGACATCACCGTCACGCCGCCGACCAAAGCCAGCGAACATTCTCCCGACCGCAGCGCCTGCGCGGCGAGATGCAATGCGACCAGCGATGACGAACACGCCGTATCCACGGTCACCGCGGGCCCCTCCAGGCCGAGACTGTAGGCGACCCGGCCGGCGATCACGCTGGCCGTGGCGCCGGTCATCACGTACCCCTCGCTCTCGGAATCGTTGTAGAGCAGCGCGGAGTAGTTCGCGTCCCCCGCACCGACGTACACGCCGGTTGCCGTGCCGGCCACCGAACAGGGGCCGATCCCCGCGCGTTCAAGCGCCTCCCACGAGGCCTCGAGCAGCAGCCGTTGCTGCGGGTCCATCGCGACCGCTTCCCGTGGCGACACACCGAAGAAGTCCGCGTCGAAATCCGCGGCGTCGTCCATGAAGCCGCCCGCGTCGGTCGACAAAGTCCCCGGCCGGTCGCTCCTCGGGTCGGACAGGCTGAGGTCCCAGCCACGGTCTTCGGGAAACCCCGCGATCGCGTCGCCGCCGGATGTCACCAGGTCCCACAGATCTTCCGGCGAGCGGACTCCACCCGGATAGTGGCAGCTCATCCCGACGATCACGATGGGGTCGTCCTCGGTGGATCGGGCAGGCGGCAGGGTGGGCTCGGGGAATCGCTCCCCCATGAGCTTCGCCAGCAGGAACGCGGCCAGTCGTCCCGGGGTCGGATAGTCGAAGACGAGAGTGGCGGGTAGTCGCAGGCCGGTAGCCCCGGTGAGTCGGTTGCGCAGCTCGACAGCGGTGAGCGAGTCAAACCCGAGCCCGCGAAACTCCTGGTCGGCTCGAACCGGATCCGCGGATCGGTGACCAAGTACGGCGGCGGCCTCGGCGCGCACGATCTCCACCACGGACGGCAGCCGGTCGGCTTCAGGTAGGCCGGCAATCCGGCGGGCCAGAGCGTCGCCATTCCCGGCACCGGCCGCGATCCGGCGGCCCGGCCGGACGAGTGCGCGCAGGATGGCCGGCGTCCGGCCGTTTCCCTCGAACGAACCGGCACCCGTCACGACCGCGACGATCAACGGTTCGTCTGAGCCGACGGCGACATCGAACATCGCCATCCCACGTTCCACCGGGATGGCCGCGACGCCGAGGGAACCGGCCCGCCGGACGTCGACCTCGGTGAGTCCGCTGGTCATGCCGGTGGCCCGGGCCCACGGACCCCAGGCGATCGACGTCGCGGGCAGCCCATGATGCCGCCGGTGGTACGCCAACGCGTCCAGGAAAACATTCGCCGCCGCGTAGCTGCCCTGTCCCGGACTGCCCATCGTGCCGGCCGCCGAGGAGAACAGCACGAACGCGGCAAGGTCCTGATCACGAGTGGCCTCATGCAGGTGCCAGGCGGCGTCGGCCTTCGCTCGGAACACGGTCGCCAGCCGTTCGGGGGTCAGTGACTCGACAATCCCGTCATCAAGCGCACCGGCCAGATGCACTACCGCCGTCAGCGGATGCTCCGCGCACACACCGGCCACCAGGGCGGCCACCGCGTCCCGATCGCCGACATCGCAAGCCACGACCTCAACGTGAGCACCGGCCGCTCCCAGCTCCGCTGCCAACTCACCGGCGCCAGGCGCGGCCGCGCCACGGCGGCTGGCCAACAACAAATGCCGTGCCCCGCGATCGCGCACCAAATGCCGCGCCAACTCCACACCCAGTCCACCGGTGCCGCCGGTGACCAACACGGTGCCCTCGGGGTCCCATGAGCCAGGCACCGCGGGCAGAACCGGCTCCGCCGAAGAGGGCAACCGGACCATCCGCGCCACCCGGATGACACCGCCGCGCACCGCGAACTGTGTCTCGCCGGCGTCGGAAAGACGCGAGAGCGTGCGCAGTACGTCACCAATCGCCGCGTACTCATCCGTATCCGCGTCGACCAGCACGAACCGGCCGGGATTCTCCGACTGCGCCGACCGCACCAACCCCCACACCGAGGAGGCAGCCACATCAGCCACATCCTCGCCGTCCACCGCGACCGCGCCCCGCGTCACGATCACCAAACGAGAATCCGCGAAGCGCTCCTCAACCAACCATTGCCGCACAGCCGCCAGGACACTCGCCGCCACCGTGTGCGCCGCGCCAGCTCCGGCCGAAATATCACCGCACGCCGGCAGCACGACAAGGTCAGGCACATCCGCGTCGAGCTGCGACAAGTCCTTCACGACCACCGGCGCCACGGCCGCGGGCTCCGCCGCGCCCGCCGTCACCGGGTCAGCCGTGACCGGGTCAGCCGCCACCCACTCGACACGGAACATCGAGCGAACCGGGTCGCCGCCCGACACCGCCGGTACGGACGGTTCGCGCAGCTGGAGGCGGTCCACCGACAACACCGGCGCGCCCTCGGCGTCCGCGGCGACCAGCGACAATGCGTCGGCGCCAAAGCCGCACCGGACACGTAACACGGACGCGCCGGCGGCATGCAAGGACACCCCACGCCAGGAGGACGGAACCACGTTCCCGCCAGCGTTCCCCTCGAAAAGCCCACCCACCTGTTGCACCGCGTCGAGCAACGCCGGGTGAATACCGAACGCGCTCGCATCATCGATAGGTTCAGGCAGCCCGACCTCGGCGAAGAGTTCCTCGCCGCGGCGCCAAACAGCCTTCAAGCCCTTGAACGAGGAGCCGTAGCTGAGGCCCACCGTTGCGAGTTCGTCGTAATAGCCATCGAGGTCGACGGCTTTCGCCTCAGCGGGCGGCCAGGCCGACCCGTCCCATTCGGTGGGAGGTTGCCGGGCCGCGAACGAACCGGCGGCGTGCAGCGTCCAGTCGCTGTCGCAGCGGGAGTGGATCCGTACGTCCCGGTGACCGGTCGGATCCTCCGGTCCGACGTGGACCTGGATCTGGACAGCCGCGTCCAGCGGGAGGGCAAGAGGCGCGGCCAGGGTGAGCTCCTCGATCCGCTCGTACCCAACCTCATCCGCGGCCCGGACCGCGAGTTCCAGGAAACCGCTGCCCGGGAACAGCACCGTTTCGCCCACCTGATAGTCGGCCAACCACGGGTGCGCCCGCAAAGACAACCGCCCGGTGAGCAGCACACCCTGGCCGTCGGCCAACGTCACCGCCGCACCCAGCAGCGGATGCCCGGCCGGCACCAGACCCAAGCCGGCCGGATCACCGGCCCGGACAGCCGCGGGCCAGAACCGCTCGCGCTGGAACGCGTACGTCGGCAGATCAATCCGCCGCGCGCCCGTCCCGGCGAAGAACCCCTGCCAGTCGACCGAAACACCGCGTACGTGCAGCTGCGCCAACGCATCGATGGCGGCGGTCTCCTCGTCCCGATCCGCGCGCAGCACCGGTACCGCGCAGACCGTCTCGCTGTCCAGAGTCCGGTGGATCAACGCGGTCAAGGTCGCGTCCGGCCCCATCTCCAGAAACCTCGTCACGCCCGACTCGGCCAGCGTGCGGACGGCATCGGCGAACCGGACCGGACAGCGCACCTGTTCGACCCAGTAGGACGGCTCGCCCCAGTCGGCGGCCGCATGGGTGCCCGTCACCGTCGAAACCACCGCGATGTCGGTACGCCCGTGGTCGATCTTCGCCACCACTTCACCGAACTCCGGCAGCATGGGCTCCATCAGCGCCGAATGGAACGCGTGCGACACCTCGAGAGGCTTGCCGCGTTCGCCCAGCAGGTCGACAACGGCCGCCACCGCATCGCGATGGCCGGCCACGACAACCGAGTCCGGTCCGTTCACCGCGGCGACCGAGACACCCTCGCGGCCGGCGAGCGCCGACTCCACCTCCGCCTCGGTAGCGCGCAGCGCCACCATCACCCCACCAGCCGGCAACGCCTGCATCAATCGAGACCTCGCCGCGACTATCAGGCACGCGTCCGCCAGCGACAACACACCCGACACGTACGCGGCAGTGATCTCCCCGATCGAATGCCCCGCAACGAAATCCGGCCGTACGCCCCAAGACTCCACCAACCGGAACAACGCCACCTCAACCGCGAACACCGCCGGCTGCGTCCACCCCGTACGCGCCAACAACCCCGCGTCCTCACCCCACATAACCTCCCGGACAGAGCCACTCAGATGCGGCTCCAACCCGGCAAGCATCTCGTCAAAAGCTTGGGCGAAAACCGGAAAACGCTCGTACAGCCCTCGGCCCATCCCCAACCGCTGCGAACCCTGACCACCGAACACCACCGCCAGCCGGCCAGCACCGGCGACGGCGCGAGCGACTTCGGACACCCCGTTGTCGCCGGCCACCAACACCGCCCGGTGCTCGAACACCGACCGCGACGCCACCAACGAAAAGCCCAGATCCAACGCCGACACTCCATCGTCGACAAAGGACAGAAGACGGTCGATCTGGCCCTGCAGAGCAGGCTCCGATTTCGCTGACACGACCCAGGGCACCCGCCCGGGCGGGCTTGTGGACGGTTCGACATCGTCCGGGACGTGTTCGATGATCACGTGGGCGTTCGTGCCGCTGGCACCGAAGGAGGACACCCCGGCCCGGCGTGGCCGGCCGACCTCCGGCCAGCGGACATCGTCGGTGAGCAACTCGATTGCACCCGAATCCCAGTCCACATGAGACGACGGTGTCCGTACGTGGAGGGTCCGCGGCGCGACGCCGTGGTGCATGGCCAGCACCATCTTGATCACGCCGGCGACACCCGCGGCCGCCTGGGTGTGACCGATGTTCGACTTGATCGACCCGAGCAACAGTGGACGTTCCCGCCCCTGCCCGTACGTCGCCAACAGAGCCTGGGCCTCGATTGGATCGCCCAACGTCGTACCGGTCCCATGCCCCTCGACCACATCAACGTCGGAAGTGGACAGCCCGGCCGAGGCCAGCGCCTGGCGGATCACCCGCTGCTGCGACGGACCATTCGGCGCCGTCAGGCCATTCGACGCGCCGTCATGGTTGATGGCCATACCGCGTACGACGGCGAGCACCCGGTGGCCGTTCTTCCGGGCGTCCGAGACCCGTTCGACCAGAAGCATGCCGGCGCCCTCGGACCACCCGGTGCCGTCCGCCGTGTCTGCGTACGCCTTGCACCGGCCGTCCGGCGACAGGGCGCCCTGGGCGCTGAACTCGGTGAATCCGGCCGCGGTGGACATCACCGTCACACCGCCGACGAGAGCGAGTGCGCACTCGCCCGACCGCAGTGCCTGAATGGCCAGATGAAGAGCCACCAGCGACGACGAGCAGCCGGTGTCCACCGACATGGCGGGACCGGTGAACCCGAACGTGTACGCGATCCGGCCGGCGAGAAGGCTCGCCGACTGAGCCGTCTGCCATTCCAACCCGGCCACCGACGCCCGGTAATCGCCGCTGCCGCCGCCGATGAAGACGCCCGTGTCGCCGCCCCGCAGCGCGACGGGGTCGATGCCGGCCCGCTCCAGCGCCTCCCATCCGAGCTCCAGCACGAGCCGCTGCTGCGGATCCATCACCAGCGCCTCACGGGGTGAGATCCCGAAGAAGCCCGGGTCGAACTCCGCACCCTCGTGCAGGAAACCGCCGTGCCGGGTGACGCTCTGCCCTCGGCCGTCATCGCCACCGTGGAAAAGCGCCTCCAGGTCCCAGCCGCGGTCCACCGGCATCTCGGTGATCACGTCGACCCCGTCGGCCACCACACGCCACAGCTCTTCCGGGGAGTACACGCCGCCCGGATAGCGACATGCCATGCCGACGATCGCGACCGGCTCGGTGATGTCGTCCCGGAGCTGTTTGTTCTGCCGCCGGAGCCACTCGGCCTCCTTCATGGCGGCGCGGAGTGCCTCGGCGATCTTCTCGTGGGAGATTGTCATGGTCACTCCTTCGCCTCGCGCGAGTCGTCGTCCTGCCCGCCGAGTGCCGCGCGGACCAGGCTGTCGAGATCCATGAAGTCCAGGTCATCGGCACCGTCGGCGAACGCTGGCACTGTCGTGGCATGACCGGCCAGCCTGAGCAACGGCTCCAGCACACCCATGCGCCGCAACCGGTCGAGCGGCACCGACGCCAGCAGGGCGCGGATCTCCGCCTCCTCTCCCGCGACTGCCGGTTGCGCATCAGGACTGAGGAGATCGAGCAGATGGGCGGCCAGGTCCGCGGCGGTCGGATGGTCAAAGACGAGCGTCGCCGGCAGGCTCAGCCCAGTCGCCCCGGCCAGCTGGTTGCGCAGGTCTACCGCGGTCAACGAGTCGAAGCCAAGATCCTTGAACGCCCGGTCCGACTGGACCGCGTCCGACCCGAAATGGCCGAGCACCTCGACGACCTTCGCGCGGACGATGTCCACGAGTACGGCCGTCCGCTCGGCCGGCTGCTGGGCGGCCAGACGATGCCTCAGCTCGTCGGCGACCGCGCCGTCCGTACGGTCGCTCAGCGCCGTCTCGTACGCCACCCGGACCTCGGGCACGCCGCTGAGCAGCGGACTCGGGCGGGACGCGGTGAAGGCAACGGCGAACCGGGCCCAGTCCACGTCCGCGATAACCGTCGATGTGGCGCCGCCGGCGATCGCCCTGCCGAGCGTGGCCAGCACCAGGTCAGGGTCCATCGCGGGCAGCCCACTCACCCGCCGGTGCGTCGCCCGGTCGGGTGCCTCTGTTCCGGTTCCGACCCACTCGCCCCACGACACCGCCAGCGTCGGGAATCCGCGCTCGGCACGCCGGCGGGCGAACGCGTCCAGGTACGCGCCAGCGGCGGCCTCGATCGCCCGCCCGTTGATGCCCCATACCGACGCGATCGAGCCGGACACGACGAAGGTGTCCAGCTGCCGGTCCGCCAGCAGCACGTCCAGGTTCACCGCCGCGGCCACCGATCCGGCCAGCAGCTCCGCGGAGTCGCAGGCCTGGGGCCAGGCCGGCAGGTCGGGCGCCACCAGCACGGCGGTCAGCGGGGCGTCCGCATCGATCGCGTCCAGCACGGCCGCGAGCTGCTCGCGATCGGCCGGATCGCACGGCACGACGGTCACCGCGTCACCGACGGCATCGACCGCGCCCGGTAGCTCGCGACCGGCTAGCACGACGTGCTGAGCGCCTTCCCGCACCAGCCAGCGGGCGACCGGTAGGCCGGCCGCACCGGGCCCGCCAACCATCAACACGGTGCCGGTGGGCGCCCACTGCTTCCCGGCGACGGCGCCGGCCCGGGTCAGCCGACGGGCGTACGCGCCGGACGGGCGCAGCGCGACCTGGTCCTCGCCGTCCGTCCCGGCCAGGACGGCAGTGAGCCCGAGGGCCGGCCCGCCATCGAGGTTTTCGGGCAGGTCGACAAGCCCACCCCAGCCGAGCGGGTGCTCGACGGCGCAGACCAGTCCCATCCCCCACGCCGCGGCCTGTTCCGGGACCGGCGGCGGGTCGTCCCCGTCGACCATCACCGCGCCGCGGGTGAACCACCACAGCGGTGCCTCCAGGCCCGCCGAGCCCACTGCTTCCAGCACCGCGGACGGCCAGGCGTCATCCGGCGGTAGCTCGGTTCTCGCGCCACGGGCGGTGACCCCGAGCAGCGAGACCACACCGTCCGCAGCGGACTTCGCGGCGGCGTCCGCGACACGTACAGCCAGGTCGGCGTCATCCGCTTCGACGATCGAGGTGTCCGGTCCCAAGCTGGCCACGACCGCGGCAATCCAGCTGTCCTCGGACCAGCCGGGCGGCAGCAATACCAGCCAGCGGCTCGCGGGCGCGCCCCCGGCCGGCATGGCGAGCGGCGACCAGGTCACCTCGTACCGCCAGGTGTCGGCCGCGGTCCGCTCGTGCCGCTTGCGCCGCCACGACGACAGGGCCGGTACGACGGCGGACAGCGCGTCTCCGCCGATGTCCAAAGTGGAGGAAAGCGACTCGAGATCCGCGTTGTCCACGGCGGACCAGAACTCGGCCTCCGCCGGATCGCCCGCATCGCCCTCGGGCGGGGTCCGCGGCCAGAACCGCACGTGTTGGAAGGCGTACGTCGGCAGGTCGGCCAGCTGGGCACCGCTGCCGGCGAAGAGAGCCGCCCAGTCGACCGGCACGCCGGTCACGTGCAGCCGGCCGAGTGCCGACAGGATCGCGGTCTCCTCGGGCCGGTCACCGCGCAGTACCGACACGACTGTCTCGGTGCCGTCGAAGTCCGCGTTGTCCTGCGCCATGGACGACAACACCCCGTCGGGCCCCAACTCGACGAGCGTGGACACCCCGACCTTCCGCAGCGTGCTGACCCCGTCGGCGAACCGCACGGTCGCACGTACGTGCCGCACCCAGTAATCCGGATCGCGGAGCTCGTCGGCGGAGGCCACCGTGCCGGTCAGGTTCGACACCACCGGCAGCAGCGGCTCCTGGAACGTCAGCCCGCCGACCACCTCGGCGAAACTCGCCAGCATCGGATCCATCAGCGGTGAGTGGAACGCGTGGCTCACCCGCAGCCGCTTGGTCCGGCGGCCCTCGGCGTCGAACCGCGCCGCGATGGCCAGCACCGCGTCCTCGACACCGGCCAGCACGACCGCCGCCGGCCCGTTGACCGCGGCGACCGAGACGCGCCCGTCCAGGAAACCGGTGACCTCGTCCTCAGTCGCCTGGATCGAGACCATCGCCCCGCCGGGCGGCAGCTCGTCCATGAGTCGGCCACGGGCCGCCACCAAGGTGCAGGCGTCCGCGAGGGACAGCACGCCGGCGACATGGGCCGCGGTGATCTCTCCGATCGAATGCCCGGCAAGGCAGTCCGGCCGTACGCCCCACGACGCCAGCAGGCGGAACAACGCCGCCTCGACCGCGAACAGCGCCGGCTGGGTATAGCGGGTCTGCTCCAGCAGCCCGGCGTCGTCGCCCCACATGATGTCGCGGATCTGCTGGTCGAGGAGCACATCCAGATGCGCCAACACCTCGTCGAATGCCTCGGCGAACACACCGAACCGCTGGTACAGCTCGCGTCCCATGCCGATCCGCTGCGAGCCCTGGCCGGAGAACAGGAACGCGGTTTTGCCGCGGTTGTCCTGGACGCTGTCCCGAGCCGCTTCGCGCACGCCCTCGCCGGTGGCGAGCAGCACGGCGCGGTGGGCGAGGGCCGCCCGACCGGTGGCGAGTGTGTACCCGATGTCCACTGTGGACAGAGCGGACCCGGCGTACGCTGTGAGCCGGTCGACCTGCGCCTGCAGCGCCCGCGGTGTCTGGGCCGAGACGACCCACGGCACCGCCGCTGGGACGTTGACCTGCCGGCTGTTCACAGGTTCCGCTGATGGCGCCTGTTCGAGGATGACATGTGCATTCGTACCGCTGACGCCGAACGCCGACACCGCCGCCCGCCGCGGCCGCTCGGTCTCCGGCCACAGCGTTTCCTCGGAGAGCAGCTCGATGGCGCCGCTTTCCCAGTCCACATGCGATGACGGCTTGTCCATATGCAACGTCCGGGGTGCGACGCCGTGCTGCAGCGCCAGCACCATCTTGATCACTCCGGCCGCTCCCGCGGCCGCCTGGGTGTGGCCAAGATTCGACTTGACTGAGCCGAGCAGCAGCGGGCGCGTCCGATTTTGGCCGTACGTCGCCAACAACGCCTGCGCCTCGATCGGATCACCCAACGTCGTACCGGTCCCGTGCCCCTCCACCACATCAACGTCCGAAGTGGACAACCCAGCCGACGCCAACGCCTGGCGGATCACCCGCTGCTGCGACGGACCATTAGGCGCCGTCAACCCATTCGACGCACCATCGGAATTCACCGCACTGCCCCGCACGACCGCCAACACCCGATGACTGTGCCGCTGGGCATCGGACAACCTCTCCACCACCAGCACGCCCACGCCCTCGGACCACGCCGTGCCGTCGGCCGAGTCGGCGTACGCCTTGCAGCGGCCGTCTGGCGCCAACCCGCCCTGGACGCTGAACTCGACAAACGAACCAGGGCTGGCCATCACCGAAACCCCGCCGGCAAGCGCCAGCGAGCACTCGCCGTTGCGGAGCGCCTGGCTCGCCCAATGCAGCGCCACCAACGACGAGGAGCACGCTGTGTCCACCGTGACCGCCGGGCCCTCCAGCCCCAGCGTGTACGCGACCCGCCCGGACAGCACGCTCGCCGTCGTGCCGGTGGCGATGTGCCCACCCAGCTCGCCGGCCATGCCACCGAGCAGGTGGAGGTAGTCCTGACCGTTGGTCCCGACGAACACGCCGGTATCGGTGCCGCGCAGCCGGTCCGGGGCGATCCCGGATCGCTCCAGCGCCTCCCACGCTACTTCCAGCAGCAGCCTCTGCTGCGGGTCCATCGCCAGCGCCTCGCGCGGCGAGATGCGGAACAGGTCGGCGTCGAAGTCGGCCACCTCAGGCAGGAAACCGCCGCTGCCGGTGGCCGACCCGCCGCCGGCCAGGAAGCCGAGGTCCCAGCCGCGGTCGGTGGGGAACGGCGAGATCCCGTCTCCACCGTCGGCGAGTAGCCGCCACAGGTCCGCCGGGCCGGCCACCCCGCCCGGGAACCGGCAGCCGATGCCCACGATCGCGATCGGGTCGTCGGTGACGGGCGCGGTCGCGGGCTCAGCGATAGCCCGACCGCCGGCCGTCCCGAGCAGCTCGGCCAGCAGGAACCGGGACAACTGGACCGGTGTCGGGTGGTCGTAGGTCAGGGTGGCGGGCAGCCGCAGACCGGTGGCCGCGGACAGCGCGTTGCGCAGCTCGAGCGTCGTCAACGAGTCGAAGCCCAGGTGCAGGAACGGTCGGCCGACCTCCACCGCGGTGCCGCCGGCATGGCCGAGCACGGCGGCGGCCTGCGTCCGGATGAGGTCGAGGACGTACGCCTCCCGGTCCTCCTCGGCCAGATCAGCCAGCAGGCCCGGAAGGTTCGAGTCCGGACCGGCGGATACCGCCGGACCGCCGCCGGCGGCGTCGAGCGCCTGGACCTCCGGCAGCTCCGCCAGCAACGGCACCGGCCGCAGCGCCCGTACCTTCGCCGCGAGCCGGTCCCAGTCCACCTCCGCCACCGCGAGAGTCGTGTCGTCATGGTCGATCGCCTGTCGAAGCGCGAAAATCGCCTGTTCCGGTGACAGCGGCGTGAAACCGTCCCGGCGCATCCGGTCGCTCACCGCTCCGCCCTGCGCGGCCATGCCGGACTCGGCCCACGGTCCCCACGCGACCGAGGTCGCCCGGAGCCCCTGGTTCCGCCGATACTGCGCGAAGGCGTCGAGGTAGGCGTTGGCCGCGGCGTAGTTGCCCTGACCGGGAGCGCCGATCAGCGCGGACATCGAGGAGAACAGCACGAAAGCGCCGAGGTCCACGTCCCGGGTCAACCCGTGCAGGTTGTCGAGGGCGGTCACCTTTGACCGCAGCACCGCGGCGAACCGGTCTGGCGTCAGCGACTCGACCAGACCGTCGTCGAGCACCCCGCTGGTGTGGAAGACGGCCGTGAGCGGCTGCTCCGCCGGGATCGCGGCGAGCAGCTCCGCCAGAGCCTCGCGACCGGCGACATCGCAGGCCGCGACGGTGACCCGTACGCCCATCTCGGACAGTTCCCGCGCAAGCCCGGCCGCACCCGGCGCGTCCAGCCCGCGCCGGCTCACCAGCAGCAGATGTTCCACGCCTGACCTGGCCAGCCAGCGGGCGACATGACCGCCGAGAGCACCGGTACCGCCGGTGACCAGCACGGTGCCGGCCGGCTGGTACGCCCGCCGTGGCTCCCCCGCCGTGGGAGCGCGCCCGAGCCGGGCGCCGAAGATGCCGGAAGCGCGCACCGCCACCTGGTCCTCCTCACCGGCCAACGCCCGTGCCACCCGGTGCGCGGTCGCCCGGTCCAGCTGTCCAGGCAGGTCCACGAGTCCACCCCAGCGTTGCGGGTGTTCCCAGGCCACCACCCGGCCCAGTCCCCACACCGTGGCCCGCACCGGGTCGAGCAGCGGATCGGACCGGCCAACCGACACCGCTCCCCGGGTCAGACACCACAGCTTCGCCTCGATGCCGGCGTCGCCGAGCGCCTGGACCGCGGCCGCGGTAAGGGTCAGCGCCGCGGGTACGGCCTCGGCCACAGGGTCGGCCACAGGGTCGCCGGAGTCAGGGAGTGCCAGCAGCGAGAGCACCCCGGCAAGATCCGGCTCGGTGGAGGTCAGGACGCGCAGCCGCTCCGCCAACTCCGCGCGGTCCGGGCGGTCAACCTCCATCCGTACCGTCCGCACACCCAGTTCGTCGAGCATCGCGGCCACCTCGGCGTCCCCGCCGGGCCGGGTGAGCACCAGCCAGCTGCCGGCCAGCCGTGCACCCGCGGCCGCACCGCCGAGCGGCTTCCACACCGTGCGATAGCGCAGGCCGTCCGCGTGGGACTTCTCCTGCCGCCGCCGTCGCCAGGCCGCTAGCGTTGGGGCCATCGCGCTGGCCGTCGCTTCGTCCAGTCCGATGTCGTCGGCCAGCGACCGGATGTCCTCCTTCTCCACCGCGGCCCAGAACTCGGCGTCCATCGGGTCTGAGCTCCCGGCTGCCATAGCGGCCGGCTCGGGCCAGAAACGCTCGCGCTGGAACGGGTACGTCGGCAGGTCGACCGGCCGGCCGCGGCCGGGGAAGAACGCGTGCCAATCCATCGCGCCACCGCGGACGTACAGCCCGGCCAGCGCGCCGATGACCGCCGCGTCCTCCGGACGGTCGCGGCGCAGCAAGGGCACCAGAGCAGCGTCCGGAAGGCTCTCGCGGGCCATACCGCAGAGCACGCCGTCCGGGCCCACCTCGACGAGGGTCCGTACGTCCTGGTCGGCGAGCCAGCCGACCGCGTCGGCGAACCGTACCGCCTGCCTGGCGTGCCGGACCCAGTAGTCGGCGCAGCAGAAGTCATCGCCGGTCGCGGCCGCTCCGGTCACGGTGGAGACGAGCGGAAGCTCCGGCTGTTGGTAGGAAAGGCTTCCGGCAACCTCGGCGAAGTCGTCCAGCATGGCGTCCATCCGGGGCGAGTGGAACGCGTGGCTGACCCGCAGCCGGCTCGTCTTCCGCCCGTTGGCCGCGAATCCGGCGGCGATGTCTTCGACCGCCTGCTCGTCGCCGGCGACCACCACGGAGGTCGGCCCGTTCACCGACGCGATCGACACCTCGTGTTCCCGCCCTTCCAGCAATGGCAGCACTTCCGCCTCGGTGGCATTCAGGGCCGCCATCGCACCGCCAGCCGGCAACGACTGCATCAGCCGGCCCCGGGCGGCGACCAGAGCGCACGCGTCGGCCAGCGACAGCACCCCGGCGACGTGTGCGGCCGCCAGCTCGCCGATGGAGTGCCCGACCAGGAAGTCCGGGCGTACGCCCCAGGATTCGACCAGCCGGTAGAGCGCCACTTCGAGCGCGAACACCGCCGGCTGGGTGTAGCCGGTCTCGTCCAGCAGGGCGGCCTCGGTCGTCCCCTCGGCCGCGAACATCAGCTCCCTCAGCGACCGCTCCAGATGCGCGTCAAGATGCGCAAGTACACCGTCGAGTGCGTCAGCGAACACGTCGAACCGCTGGTAGAGCCCGGCGCCCATGCCGGACCGCTGGCTGCCCTGCCCGGTGAATATGAAGGCCGTACGGCCGTCGCCCCCGGTGACGCCGCGGACCACGCCCGCGGCTGGACTGCCGTCACGCACCGCGAACAGCCCTCGCTCCAACTGCTCCCGGTCAGCCGCCACTACGACAGCCCGGTGCTCGAGATTCGACCTTGTCGTCGCCAGGGCGTTGGCGAGGTCGGCGACAGTCAGCTCAGGCTGGGCGGCAAGCGTCGACAGCAGGCCCTCGGCCTGCGCGCCGACGGCCCGCTCGTCGCGTCCGGACACCAGCACCGGGACCAGACCGGCGGCCGGGGTCGGTACGTCCGCGGCCGCCTCGGGTTCGGACGCCTGCTCCAGGATCAGGTGCACGTTCGTTCCACTGAGCCCAAAAGACGACACTCCGGCGCGCCGCGGCTGGCCGGTGTCCGGCCACGGGGTCTGCTCGGTGAGCAGGTCGATCCGGCCGGCGGACCAGTCCACCCGCGAGGACGGGGTGCCGGCGTGCAGCGTGCGCGGCAGGACGCCGTGTCCCAGTGCCAGCACCATCTTGATCACGCTGGCGGCCCCGGAGGCCATCTGGGTGTGGCCGATGTTCGACTTGACCGAGCCGAGCAGCAGCGGCCGCTCCCTGTCCTGACCGTAGGTCGCCAGCAGCGCCTGCACCTCGATCGGGTCGCCGAGCGCCGTACCGGTGCCGTGGCCCTCGACCGCGTCGACCTCGGCCCCGGTGAGCCCGGCGTTGGCCAGCGCCTGCCGGATCACCCGCTGCTGGGATGGGCCGTTCGGCGCGGTGAGCCCATTCGACGCGCCGTCGGAGTTGACCGCACTGCCACGTACGAGTGCCAGTACGCGGTGGCCGTTGCGTCGCGCGTCGGACAGCCGTTCCAGCAGGACGAGGCCAACGCCTTCGGCCAGGGTCATCCCGTCCGCGGAGTCCGCGTACGCCTTGCACCGGCCGTCCTTGGCCAACGCCCGCTGTCGGCTGAATCCGACGAACGCCGCCGGAGTGGCCATGATGCTGACCCCGCCGGCCAGCGCGAGCGAGCTCTCCCCGGTACGCAGCGACTGGGCCGCCAGGTGCAGTGCCACCAGCGAGGAGGAGCAAGCGGTGTCCAGCGTCACCGCCGGCCCCTCCAGGCCGAAGAGGTAGGCCAGCCGGCCGGACAGGACGCTGGGCAGCGAGCCGGTGACCAGGTGGCCCTCGGCGGTTTCCGCGGTGCCCGCCACCGTTGAGCTGTAGTCCTGGTAGCTCGCACCGACGAAAGTGCCGGTCCGGCTGCCACGCAGGGCGTGTGGATCCAGCCCGGCCCGCTCGAACGTCTCCCATGCGGTCTCCAGCAGCAGTCGCTGCTGCGGGTCCATGGTCAGTGCCTCGCGCGGCGAGACCCCGAAGAAGCCGGCGTCGAACTCGGCCGCCTCCGGCAGGAAACCGCCCAGGACGGAGTACGTCCGGCCGACCCGGTCCGGGTTCGGGTCGTAGAGTTCGTCGGCCGACCAGCCGCGGTCGTCCGGGAACCCGGAAACCGCGTCGACGCCGTCCATCAGCTGCTGCCACAACCGCTCGGGCGAGTGCGCCCCGCCGGGGTACCGGCAGCCCATGGCCACGATCGCGATCGGCTCGTCGTCAGTCCGTACGGACCCGTCCGGCGCGACCGGCGCGGCCGCGGCGCCCATTATCTGGCTCCGCAGGAACTCCGCCAGCGCCACCGGATTCGGCAGGTCGAACACCGCGGTGACCGGCAGGAACAGCCCGGTCGCGGCGCCGATCCGGTTGCGCAGGTCCACCGCGGTGACCGAGTCGAAGCCGGAGTCGCGGAACGCGCGCCGCTCCGGCAGCGCGTCGGCGGACGAGTGCCCGAGGACGGTCGCCGCCTGACGACGTACCAGGTCCAGCAGGAGGCGGTGCTGCTCGGCCGCCGGGAGGGAGCGCAGCCGTACCGCGAAGTCGCTATCCGCGCTCTGTTCCGCGTCGGCTCCCAGCCGGCGCACGTCCGGCAGCTCGTCGAACAACGCCGTCGGGCGGCGCACCGTGAATACCGGGTGGTAGCGATCCCAGTCGATGTCGGCGATCGCGATGGCCGTCTCGTCGTCGTCCATCACCCGGCGCAGTGCAGCCAGCGCCCGGCGCGGTTCCATGAACACCAGCCCGCTGCGCCGGATCTGCTCCGGGTCGACCCGGCCGAGCCGTTTGTCGTCGGACCAGATCCCCCAGGAGACCGCCGTCGCACGCTGCCCGCGGGCCCGCCGGTTGGCGGCCAGTGCGTGCAGGAAAGCGTTGCCGGCGACGTACGCCGCGTGTTGCCCAGCGCCCCACATCCCGGAGACGGACGAGTAGAGCAGGAACGAGTCGAGATCCTCGCCGTCGAGCAGCTCGTCGAGGTTGCGGGCGCCGGCAACCTTGGCATGTACGGTCCGGGAGAACGCCTCCAGGTCGGTCTCGGCGAGCGTCTGCGTCTCGATAACCGCGGCGGTGTGGATGACGTTGCGCAGCACGTGCCCGTTCGCCTTCAAGCGTACGAGCAGGTCGGCGAGCGCATCGCGATCGGTTACGTCGCATGCCGCGACTGTGACCTCCGTGCCCAGTCCCGCGAGCTCGGTGACCAGGTCCGTGGCCCTCGGGGCATCCGGCCCCTGCCGGCTGATCAGCACCAGGCGTTCGGCGCCCGCCTCGGCCAGCCACCGGGCCAGGTGCGGAGCAAGGGTGCCGGAACCGCCGGTGACGAGGGTGGTGCCACGCGGCGTCCGCTCCGGCCGGCCGGCACGCCGGTCGGCGGGCGCCCGTACGACCCGGCGCCCGAACGTGCCGGCCGCGCGGATCGCGAGCTGGTCCTCCCCGGTGGCACCCGCCAGCGCGGCCACCAGCCGCCGCGCGGCCCTGCCATCGAGGTCTTGTGGCAGGTCCACCACACCACCGACCCGCTCCGGGTGCTCCAGCGCCGCCGTCCAGCCAACGCCGAGCACCTGGGCCTGAAGAGGATGGGTCACCGGGTCGGACCGCCCGGTCGAGACCGCTCCACGAGTCAGGCACCACAGCGGGGCGTCGATCGCGGCGTCGCCCAGCGCCTGCACCAAAGTGACGGTCAGCGCCAGTCCGGACGTCAACGCCGGGTAGGCCGTGCTCGGCTGCTCGGCGGTGGCGAGCAACGAGACAATGCCAGCTACCTCAACGAAATCGCCCAGCCGGGTGGCCAGCGCCGCACGGTCGACACCGGCGTCGGCCAGGGGCAGGTGACGTACGTCGGCGCCCGCGGCGGCGAGCACCGCGAAGACATCGTCGTCCGCGGCGTCATCGGCGGTGACCACGAGCCAACTGCCGGAGAGAGTCGCGGTTTCGGAAGTGTCCAGCGGGGTCCAGGTGGTCCGGTAGCGCCAGGCGTCGGTGACGGACTCCTCGCAACGGCGTCTGTGCCACGACGACAGAGCCGGCAGGACTTCGGCCAGTGACTCGGGCGTGACGTGCAGGTCGCCGGAGAGCTTCCCGGCGTCCTCCTGCTCGACCGCGGTCCAGAACGCCGCGTCCGCACCGTCCACAGTGGACAACTCGGCCGGGCCTGGTTCCAGGAGCCAGAACCGTTCGTGCTGGAACGCGTACGTGGGCAGGCCCACCCGGCGGGCGCCGGTGCCGGCGAATCCGGCTGTCCAGTCCACGTCGACACCGCGCACGAACGCCTCGGCCAGCGACTCGACGAACCGGTCGAGGCCGCCGTGGTCGCGGCGCAGGCTGGCGCAGACCGCGGCTCGCTCACCGGCGCTCTCGACCGTCTCCTGCACCGCGAAGGTGACCACCGGATGGGGGCTGACCTCGACGAAGAACGTGTGCTGGGACTCCAGAAGGGCGCGTACGGCGGGCCCGAACCGGACGGTGCGGCGGAGGTTGCCGAACCAGTACTCGGCGTCCATCGCCGTCGTGTCGAGCCAGTCACCGGTGACCGTGGAGAAGAACGGGATGGCCGCCGATCGCGGCTCGATCGGCGCCAGCAGGTCGAGCAGCTCGTCGTACAGATCCTCGACGTGCGCCGAGTGCGAGGCGTAGTCCACCGGGATCCGCCGCACTCGTACACCCTCAGCGGTGAGCTCGGCGAACAACTCGTCCAGCGGGCCGGACGCGCCGGATACCACGACCGATCCCGGCCCGTTCAGCGCCGCGACCGACACCTGCCCGTCCCAGCGGTCCAGCCGCCGCTCCACGTCGGCAACCGGCAACGGGACCGACAGCATGCCACCCCTGCCGGCGAGCACCCGGGCGATGGACTGACTGCGCAGCGCGACAACGAGGGCACCGTCCGCGAGTGAAAGCGCTCCGGCGACGACCGCCGCGGCAATCTCGCCCTGGGAGTGGCCGACCACCGCGGCCGGCTGCACCCCGTGGGACTGCCACAGCGCGGCCAGCGAGACCATCATCGCGAAGGCGGCCGGCTGGACCACGTCCACCCGGTCGAGCGAGGGCGCTCCGTCGACCTCGCGGAGCACGTCCAGCAGGGACCAGTCGGCGTACGGCCGCAGGGCGGCGGCGCATTCGGCCATCCGCGCGGCGAACACCGGCGACTGCTCCAGCAGGTCCGCACCCATGCCGGCCCACTGCGAACCCTGCCCTGGGAACACGAACACAGTGCGTCCGTCCAGGTCGGCGACCCCGTCCACCACGCCGGCCGTGGGCTCACCCGCCGCCATCCCGTCGAGTCCGGCGAGCAGCCCGTCCCGTCCGGTCCCGAACGCGACGGCCCGGTGCTCGAACCGCGAGCGACTCGAGACGAGCGAATACCCCACGTCGACCGGGTCGAGCGCAGGATCGGCCGCCACCCGCGCCGCCAGGTTTGCTGCTTGGGCGCGCAATGCGGGCTCGTTCCGGGCGGACAGGACCCACGGCACGACCGGCGGGCACACCGGCTCCGCCGTTGGCTCGACAAGTAGCTCCGGCTCGGGAGCGTCCTCCAGCACCACGTGCGCGTTGGTTCCGCTCACCCCGAACGACGACACCGCGCAGCGGCGCGGCCGGTCGCCGGCCGGCCAGGGCGTCGGCTCCGCCAGCGGGACCACGGTTCCGGCGGTCCAGTTGATGTGCGACGACGGGTTCCGTGCGTACGGCGTCGGCGGCAGTACGCCATGCCGCATCGCCATGATCATCTTGATCACACCGGCGACGCCGGCGGCGGACTGGGTGTGGCCGATGTTCGACTTGACCGAGCCGAGTCGCAGCGGCTGGTCCGGATCACGGTCCCGGCCGTACGTCGCCTGCAGGGCCTGTGCCTCGATCGGGTCACCGAGACGGGTGCCAGTGCCGTGTGCTTCCACGGCGTCGATGTCAGTCGTCGCCACCCGGGCGTCGGCCAAGGCCCGCAGGATCACGCGTTGTTGTGACGGCCCGTTCGGCGCGGTGAGGCCGTTCGAGGCGCCGTCGGAGTTGACCGCCGAACCCCGCACCACGCCGAGGACGGGGTGCCCGGCGCGTACGGCATCGGAGAGGCGTTCCACCAGCAGGATGCCGACGCCCTCCGCGAGCGCCATGCCGTCGGCGGCCTCGGAAAACGCCTTCGAGCGGCCGTCGGCGGCAAGGGCCCGCTGGCGGCTGAACGCGACAAACGAGCCGGGGGTGGTCATCACCGTCACCCCACCCGCCAGCGCCAGCGTGCTCTCGCCGCTGCGCAACGACTGGCAAGCGAGGTGCAGCGCGACGAGCGACGACGAGCACGCCGTGTCGACGGTGACCGCCGGTCCTTCCAACCCGAAGACGTACGCGAGCCGGCCGGAGAGCACGCTCGGGATCACGTTCGTGACGAGGTGGCCCTCCAGGTCGCTGCCGCCACGGGAGCCGTACTCCTGGTAGCTGGAGCCGATGAACGTGCCGGTGCGGCTGCCGCGCAAGCCTGCGGGGTCGATGCCGGCGCGTTCGAAGGCCTCCCACGAAGTCTCCAGCAGGAGCCGCTGTTGCGGGTCCATGCCCAGTGCCTCGCGTGGGGAGATGCCGAAGAAAGCCGGGTCGAACTTGTCCGCGGCGTGCAGGAACCCGCCCTGGGTGGTGTACGTCGTGCCGCTCCGGTCGGGGTCCGGGTGGTACAGGCGGGTGGCGTCCCACCCGCGGTTGGCCGGGAAGTCTGAGATGGCGTCCGTACCGGACAACACGAGGTCCCAGAGCTGTTCGGGGGTATCCGCGCCGCCGGGAAACCGGCAGCTCATCCCGACGATCGCGATCGGCTCGCCGGGAGCGGCCGCGCTGATGACCGGCCCGGTCACCGCCGCCTGCTCGCCGCGCAGCTCCGTGCGCAAGTGCCGGGCCAGCTCCAGAGGGCTCGGATAGTCGAAGACGAGCGTGCTGGGCAGGGTCCGGCCGGTTAGCGCGGTGAGCCGGCCGCGCAGCTCGACCGCGGTCAGCGAGTCGAACCCCATCTCCTGGAACGCCCGCTGCTCCTTGACCGCCTCGGCGCCGCGGTGGCCGAGGACGGCCGCCGCCTCGGACCGGACCATGTCAACCAGCAGGCGTTCCTGCTCGGCTTCGGCGAGCCCGGCCAGCCGCGCCACGAACTCCGAATCCGTGTCGTCGCTGGCCAGCGCGCGTACGTCGGGGAGATCGCCGAGCAGCGCGCTGGGGCGCGCGACGGTGAAGATTGGGGCGTACCGCGCCCAGTCGACATCCAGCACGGTCACCGCCGTGTCCCCCGCGACGACCGCGCGCTCCAGCTCGGTCAGGGCCAGCCGGGACGGCAGGAACCGCAGGCCGGTCCGCGCCAGTGCCTCTGACATCGCGCCTTCCCTCGCGAAACCGGTCTCGGCCCACGGCCCCCAGGACACCGAGGTGGCCGCGAGGCCGCGGGCTCGGCGGTCCTCGGCAAGCGCGTCGAGGTACGCGTTCGCGGCGCTGTACCCGCTCTGCCCCCCGCCGCCGAGCACGCCGGCGATCGAGCCGAACATCACGAACAGGTCCAGCGGGCGGTCCCCGAGCAGGGCATCCAGGTTCGCCGCACCTCGTACCTTCGCGGCCAGTACGGCGCCGAGGTCGGCCAGGTCGGCCGCCGCCAGCGGGCCGGCGTCGCTCACCCCGGCGACGTGCACGACTCCCGTCAGCGGCAGCTCGGGCGGGATGGCGTCGAGCACCCCGGCCAGTGCGTCGGCGTCAGCAACATCGCAAGCCACGATGTCAACCCGGGCGCCGAGTTCAGCCAGTTCGGCCCGGAGCTCGGCCGCTCCGGGAGCGTCCGGCCCGCGACGGCTGGTGAGCACCAGGTTCTCCGCGCCCCGGTTGGCCAGCCAGCGGGCGACCTCACCGCCGAGGCCGCCCGTACCCCCCGTCACCAGGACAGTGCCCCGTACGGTGAGCTCGGACGCGGCCCTGTCGCGGGCAGCCGCGTACCGCACGAGCCGCCGGCCGCACATCCCGGACGGACGGATCGCGATCTGGTCTTCACCACCGGCTCCGGCCAGCACACTCGCCAGCTGCTCCGCCTCGACCCGGTCGACCTCGTCGGGCAGGTCGACCAGGCCGCCCCACGACCGCGGGTACTCCAGCGCGGCGGCCCGACCGAGTCCCCAGATCATGGCTTGTGCCGGGCACCTGACCGGGTCGTGCCGGCCGGTCGACACCGCGCCGCGGGTGAGTGTCCATAGGGGCGCGTCGATGCCAGCGTCGCCCAGGGCGCGGACCATGCTGATCGTCAGTGCCAGCCCGACCGGCATCCCGGCCAACTCGGGACTTTCGGCGAGACCAACCAGCGAGAGCACTCCGGCCAGCTCGCCGTCCTCCAGTCCGGCCGCGGCTCCGGTCAGCCGCTCAGCGAGCACCTCCCGGTCAACACATGTCTCGTCGACGTCCAGCCGGCGCACCGACGCACCGTGCGACGCCAGCGCCTCTGCCACGTCCTGGTCGCCAGCGTCGGCACCACATGTGGCCAGGAGCCATGTGCCGCGTACGGACGCGATCCCGGCCGGCAACGGGGCCCACTCGACCCGATATCGCCACGAGTCCACGACGTGGCGGTCCAGTTGCCCGTGACGCCACGAGGACAGTGCCGGCAGCAGCCCACCGAGGGAGGCTTCCTGATCTTCGTCCAGGCCGAGCATGGTGACCAGCTCGCCGGCATCCCCGCGCTCCACGGCGGCCCACAGCCGGTCGTCGGGAGCATCGGCGGCGGCCCCGGTCTCCGGACACTCCGGCCAGTAGGACTCGTGCTCAAACGCGTAGGTCGGGAGCTCGACGGTGTGCGCGCCGCTGCCGGCGAAGAAGTCCGCCCAGCTGACACCCACACCCACGGTGTGCAACCGCGACACGGCGGCGATGATGGCCTGGCCTTCGGGACGGTCGGCGCGCAACGAGGGCATGAACTCCAGATCGGCGTCGTCGCCGGCGGCCTCCCGTGCCGTCGCCGACAGCACGCCACGCGGGCCCAGCTCCAGGAACGTACGCGCACCAAGGTCGACGAGCGTACGTACGCCGTCGGCGAAGCGGACGGCCTTCCGGGCGTGCTCGACCCAGTAGTCCGGCGAACACAGCTCCTGCTCGGTCGCCAGGCGCGCCGTCAGCATCGACACCACCGGCACCTTTGGTGGCGCGTACGACACTTCCTCGGCCACCTGCCGGAAATCGGCCAGCATGGCATCCATCCGCGGCGAATGGAACGCGTGGCTGACCTGGAGGCGCCGGCACCGGCGGCCCTGGGCGGTGAACGCGGCGGCGACCTCGAGCACCGCCTCCTCGTCTCCGGAGATCACCACCGACGTGGGTCCGTTGATGGCCGCGAGGGACACCCGGTCTGAGAGGTCCGCCAGGGCCGCCTCCGCCTCCACCTCGCTGGCCTGCACGGCGACCATCGCCCCGCCAGGCGGAAGGGTGTCCATCAGCCTCGCCCGCGCGGCGACGAGCCGGCACGCGTCGTCCAGCGACAGCACGCCCGCGACGTGAGCCGCTACCAGCTCACCGATCGAGTGCCCAGCCAGGAATGCCGGCCGGACACCCCAGGAACTGATCAGCCGGAAGAGCGCGACCTCGAGCGCGAACAGCGCCGGCTGGGTCCAGTTGGTCTGGTCGAGCAGGTCCGCCTCGGGCGTCCCTTCCTCGGCGAAGAGCACGTCGCGCAGACCGCCGTCGAGATGCGGATCCAGCGCCGCGCACACCTCGTCCAGGGCACGGGCGAACACCTCGGACTCGCGGTAGAGCTCGCGGCCCATGCCGGTGCGCTGGCTGCCCTGGCCGGCGAACAGGAAGGCCAGCTTTCCGGCCGGGCCGGCCACCGCCTCGGTCACCGCGGGATCGGGCCGGTCGGCCGCCAAGGCCGCGAGCGAGCTCAGCAAGGATGGCCGGTCCGCGGCCACCAGCGAGGCCCGCCATTCGAAGGTCGATCGAGTGGTCGCGAGCGAGTACGCGATGTCCGTGAGGTCGGCCTCGGGATCGGACTCCAGCAACGACTTCAGCCGTACGGCCTGGGCGCGCAGCGCGTCCCTGGTCCGCGCCGACAACAGCCACGGCAAGATCCTTGGCTGGCCGGCAGCGGCTGGGACCTGTTCGGGTTCCGCCGGCCGTTCGAGGACCACGTGCACGTTGGTACCGCTGAACCCGAACGACGACACTCCGGCTCGGCGGGGTCGCCCGGTGTCCGGCCAGGTGGTTTCCGAGTCCAGCAGCTGGAGCGCGCCGGTCTCCCAGTCCACGTGCGACGAGGGCTTGTCGATGTGCAACGTCCGGGGAGCTACACCGTGCCGCATGGCCAGCACCATCTTGATGACCCCGGCGACGCCCGCGGCCGCCTGCGTGTGACCGATATTTGACTTGATCGAACCCAACAACAGCGGGCGCTCGCGATTTTGGCCGTACGTCGCCAACAAAGCCTGGGCTTCGATCGGATCACCCAACGTCGTACCGGTGCCGTGGCCCTCCACCACGTCAACGTCCGATGTGGACAGTCCGGACGAGGCCAGCGCCTGGCGGATCACCCGCTGCTGCGACGGACCGTTCGGCGCCGTCAAACCATTCGACGCACCATCGGAATTCACCGCACTGCCCCGCACCACCGCCAACACCTGGTGCCCGTTCCGCCGGGCATCCGACAGGCGCTCGAGGACGAGTACGCCGACACCCTCGGACCAGCCGACGCCGTCGGCCGAGTCGGAGTACGCCTTGCACCGCCCGTCCGGGGCCAGCCCACGCTGCCGGGCAAACTCGACGAACGGGGTGGGCGTGGCCATCACGGTCACCCCGCCGGCCAGCGCGAGCGAGCACTCGCCGTTGCGCAGCGCCTGGCTCGCCCAGTGCAGGGCCACCAGCGACGACGAGCACGCGGTGTCCACCGTGACCACCGGACCCTCCAGGCCCAGCGCGTACGCGACTCGGCCGGACACCACGCTCGCCGAGGTGCCGGTGCCCTGGTAGCCCTCGTACGCACCGCCGGACAGCAGGTAGCCGTAGTCGCTGTACATGACGCCGGCGAACACACCGGTTGCCGTGCCACGCAACGAAACCGGGTCGATCCCGGACCGCTCGACGGCCTCCCAGGACGCCTCCAGCAGCAGCCGCTGCTGCGCGTCGGTGGCCACCGCTTCGCGCGGACTCATGCCGAAAAACCCGGGATCGAAGTCGCCGGCGGTGTGTAGGAAGCCGCCGGCACGGGCGTACGACGTGCCGATCCGGGCCGGGTCGGGATCGTATAGTCGCTCCAGGTCCCAGCCGCGGTTGACCGGGAAGCCGGAGATCACGTCCGTACCCTCGCTGACCACCCGCCAGAGCTCCGCCGGCGAGCCGACACCGCCCGGATACCGGCAGCTCATCCCCACGATGGCGATCGGGTCGGCGGCCACCGCGCCAGCGGAGGGGGCGGGGGAGGCCACCGCGGTGCCGGCGGCCGGCCCGCCCGCTGCCAGCTCGCCAAGCACATGGGTGGCCAGCACCTCGACGTCCGGGTAGTCGAAGACCACCGTGGCCGGTAGCCGCAGCCCGGTCACCACAGCCAACCGGTTGCGCAGCTCCACGGCGGTCAGCGAGTCGAACCCGAGGTCCTGGAAGCTGCGTCGCAACTCGACGCCGTCGGCGCTGGCATGCCCGAGCACTCTCGCGACCTCGGCGTGCACGATGTCCAACACCGCGCCATGCCGTTCTTCCTCAGGCAGCGAGTCCAGCCGGCGGCCGAGGGCCGCCGCGGCGGCGGAGCTGGCGGCCGTACGCCGCACCGGCCCGCGGATCAACCCGCGGAGCAGCGCGGGGATCTCGTCCGCGGCACGGATCGCCGGCAGGTCCAGCCGGATCGGCACCAGTACCGGGCTTCCGGTGCCTACGGCGGCGTCGAACAGTGCGCAGCCCTCGGCCACGGTCAGCGGGAGGGTGCCGATCCTGGTCCGGGGCCGCGCTCCCGAAGTGTCGAGGGCACCGGTCATGCCCAGGTCGGCAGTCCAAGGCCCCCACGCCAGCGAACTGCCCGGCCGGCCCTGGGCGTGGCGCCGGGTCATCAACGCGTCCAGGAAGGCGTTGCCCGCCGCGTAGTTGGCCTGCCCCGCGGATCCGAACGTCCCGGCCGCCGAGGAGAAAACGACGAAGGCCGTCAGATCCAGCTCGCGGGTCAGCTCATGCAGGTGCCAGGCGGCGTCGACCTTCGGCCGCAGGACGGCGTCCAGCCGATCAGGTGTCAGCGAGGTGAGCACACAGTCGTCCAGCACGCCGGCCATGTGCAGCACCGCGGTCACTGGGTGCGCGTCCGGTACGGCGGCCAGTGCACCGGCCAGCGCGACCCGGTCCGCGACGTCGCATGCGACGACGGAGGCGTCCGCCCCCAGCGCCGCCAACTCGGCGACGACCTCCGCCGCACCGTCGGTGGCGGTACCGCGCCGGCTGAGCAGCAGCAGGTGCCGCACTCCGTACTCGGCGACCAGATGGCGGGCCACGACGAGCCCCAGCCCACCGGTGCCTCCGGTGACGACCACGGTGCCCTCGCTGTCCCAGACCGGTTGCCGGGTGACGTCCGCTGCCGGTACCCGGACAAGCCGCCCGGCCAGCGTTCGCCCTGAGCGCAGCGCCACCTGCGGCTCGTCTGTGTGCAGGACGGCCGGAAGGCCGGGGCCCACCGGCTCGTCCGGATCGAGGTCGACCAGGCCGAACCTGCCGGGGTGCTCGGTCTGCGCCGAGCGCACCAGGCCGCGGGCCGCGGCGGCCGCCAGATCCCGTACACCATCGTCGCCGGTGGCGACCGCGCCCCGGGCGACGAAGACCAGTCGGCTGTGCGCACACTCGTCGTTGTCCAGCCACGACCGCAGCTGGCCAAGCACCCGGGAAGTCAAGGCGTGCGTCTGACCGGTTGGCTCGGCCTCGGGAGCACTGGCGATCGGCGCCAGAACGACGCCCGGGACCGCGCCGGCCTCCGCCAGCGCCGCGACATCCGGGTAGACGTCGACGGGTACGCCGAGGTCTACCGCTTCCGCCAGCGCGAACGTGTCCCTGCCGAGTACGGCCAGCCGGCCGTCGCCCGCCGGCGCCGCGGTGACCGGGACCCAGTCCAGCCGGAACAGCCAGTCGGCACCAGTGACCACCGGGTTTCCGTCAACAGCCCGCAATGTCAACGACTCGACCGAAAGGACCGACTCCCCGGCGGCGTCGACGACCTCGATCGCCAGCGCGTCGTCGGCCACCGGCCGGAGCCGCGCGCGTACGACCGTGGCGCCGCGGGCCCGCAGCCGTATGCCTTCCCACACGAACGGCAGCCGGTCACCGCCAGCGAAGTGCGCCGCATGCAACACCGCGTCCAGCAGCGCGGGATGGATCCCGAAGCTGTCGCTGTCCGCCGCGACCACATCGGGCAGCGCGACCTCGGCGAACAGCTCGTCTCCCAGCCGCCAGGCGGCGCGCAGCCCTTGAAAAGCCGGCCCGTACGCGAAACCCTGCTCGGTGAGCCGGTCGTAGAACCCCTCGGCGGGCAACGGTTCCGCACCGGTTGGGGGCCAGTCCTCGACCGGCCCGGTCTCCTCGGCCGGCCCCGGCCCCAGGACGCCGGTGGCGTGTTTGGTCCACGGGCGGTCGTCGGCGTCGTCGAGTCGCGAGTGGATCGTGAGCGTGCGCCGTCCCGAGTTGTCAGCGCCGCCGATCCACACCTGCACCTGGAGGCCGTCGCGATCGGGCAGCCGCAAGGGTGCAACGAAGGCGAGCTCCTCCACGAGCTCACACCCGACCTCCTCGCCCGCTCGGAGCGCGAGCTCAACAAAGGCGGACCCGGGGAGCAGCGGCGCGCTCCGCACGGCGTGGTCTTTCAGCCATGGTTGGGACCCCAGGGAAAGCCGGCCGGTGAGCAGGACGCTGTCCGACTCGGCGAGCGAGACGGCGGCCGCCAGCAGCGGATGTTGCGCCACGCCGAGCCCCGCGGCCCGTACGTCACCGGTCGCCCCGTTGCCGTCCCGGGGCCAGAACCGCTTGTGCCGGAACGCGTAGGTGGGGAGGTCCATCCGCCTGGCACCGGTGCCGGCGAAGTATCCGCCCCAGTTCACCGGGACGCCGGAGGTGTGCAGGCCGGCCACCGCGGTGGTGATGCTCCTGATCTCGTCCCGATCGGGCCGGAGCGCGGCCACGGTCGTGATGGCCTCGGCGGAACCGGCCAGGCAAGTTTGGGTCATCGCGCTGAGCGACGCGTCCGGACCGAGCTCCAGGTACGCGCTGACCCCGTGGCCGGCCAACCATCTGGCGCCGTCGGCGAACCGTACCGGCTGCCGAACGTGCTCGACCCAGTGCTCCACCGAGCTGAGCTGCTCCACCGTGGACAGTTGGCCGGTCAGCCCGGACACCAGCGGCAGCAACGGTTCCCGCGGTGACAGGCCGGCGAGCGCCTCTCGGAACTCGGCAAGCATCGGATCCATGTGCGGCGAATGGAACGCGTGCGAAACCCGAAGCCGTCTGGTCCGGCGCCCCAGTTCGGCGAAATGGGCCGCGATCGCGGACGCCATGTCCTCGTCGCCGGAGATGACGACGGCCTGGGGCCCGTTGACGGCCGCGATGGACACCCGCTCGGCACCGTCGGCGAGCAGTGGCGCGACCTCGTTCTCGGTCGCCTGAAGGGAAAACATGGCGCCGCCGGCCGGCAATGCCCGCATCAGACGGCCGCGGACCGCAACGAGTCGAGCCGCGCTGGGCAGGTCGAGCACACCGGCCACGTGCGCCGCGGATATCTCGCCGACCGAGTGCCCGATGAGAAAGTCCGAGCGTACGCCCCAGGATTCGACGAGCCGGAACAGCGCGATCTCGAGAGCGAACAGCGCCGGCTGGGCACACCCGGTGTCATCCAACGCCGCCGCGTCGTCACCCCAGATCACGTCTCGAAGCGGATGGTCCAGGTGGGTGTCCAACTCGGTGAGCACAGCGTCGAACGCCTCGGCGAACACCGGGAATCGACGGTAAAGCTGCCGGCCCATCGACAGGTGTTGGGATCCCTGGCCGGTGAACAACAGCGCCAGTTTCGGCCTACCCTGTACCAGTGCGTCGGCGTCCGATCCGACCTCGAGCAGAGCCGCTACTGCCTCCCGGCGGTCGGCGGCGACCACCACCGCGCGATGCTCAAGCTGCGCCCGTGTAGTGGCCAACGAAAATGCCGTATCGGCGACGTCAACGCCGTCATTGGTGTCCATAGTGGACAGCAGCCTGACGGCCTGCGCGCGCAGCGCTTCACGGCTGCGGGCCGAGATCAGCAACGGTACGACGCCGGGCTCGATCGGCTGCTCCCCCGCGGGTTCCGGTTCCGGCTCGGGTGCCTGCTCAAGAATGACGTGCGCGTTGGTGCCACTGAGCCCGAACGACGAGACGCCGGCCCGGCGAGATTCCGCCGTCTCAGGCCACGGCCGACGCTCGGTCAGCAGCCGAACCGCACCTACTGTCCAGTCCACCTGGGACGACGGGGCGTCCACGTGCAGGGTCATCGGCAGCACGCCGTGCCGCATCGCCATGACCAGCTTGATCACGCCTGCCACTCCGGCGGCGGCCTGGGTGTGGCCCAGGTTCGACTTGATCGAACCGAGCCACAGCGGCCGGTCCGGGTCGCGATGACGGCCGTACGTGGCCAACAGCGCTTGCGCCTCCACCGGATCGCCGAGTCTTGTGCCGGTCCCGTGCCCGTCCACGACGTCGACCTGGCCAGCCGTAACCCGGGCGTTGACCAACGCCTCCTCGATCACCCGCTGCTGCGAGGGGCCGTTAGGCGCGGTCAGGCCGTTTGAAGCGCCGTCGGAATTCACCGCGCTCCCCCGTACGACCGCCAACACGTCGTGGCCGTTGCGCAACGCGTCGGGCAACCGCTCCAGTACGAGCAGGCCGACACCCTCGCTCCACCCCGTACCATCCGCGGAGTCGGCGAACGAACGACAGTGCCCGTCGGCGGAAAGCCCGGCCTGACGGCTGAATTCCAGGAATGTCAACGGACTCGACATCACCGTGACGCCACCGGCAAGTGCGAGCGAACATTCGCCCGCACGCAGTGCCTGGGTCGCGAGATGGATGGCCACCAGGGACGACGAGCATGCGGTGTCGACGGTCATCGACGGTCCAACGGCGCCGAAAACGTACGACAGCCGGCCGGAGATGACGCTGGTGGTGGTGCCGGTGAGCCGGAAGCCGTCGACATTATCCGCCGGGCCGAGCCGATAGTCCTGTGGTATCGCACCGACGAACATCCCAGTCCGACTGCCACGGACGGCCAGCGGATCGATGCCGGCCCGTTCGAAACCCTCCCAGGCGCACTCCAGCAGGAGCCGCTGCTGCGGGTCCATCGACAGGGCCTCGCGTGGGGAGATCCCGAAGAAGTCCGCGTCGAACTCCGGTGCGTCGTGCAGGAAGCCACCGGACAAGGTCGAAGACGATCCGAGCTCCCGCAGATCCCAGCCGCGGTCAGCCGGGAACTCCGTGACGCCGTGACCGCCGTCGGCGACCATCCGCCACAGATCCTCCGGGGAGTCGATCCCACCCGGATAGCGGCAGCTCATCCCGACGATCGCGACCGGTTCCCAGGCGGTCTCCTCCAGCTCGCGCACCCGCTGCCGGGTTCGCTGGAGGTCCGCACTCGCTCGCTTGAGGTAGTCGCGGAGCCGCTGCTCGTTATCCATCTCACCTCGACACATCTCTGCGGGCCTGGGCCGCTTTGGGCGGCACCGCGAGGCCCACAGTCCTCCGGGATCCAAGGTGACCGGACCGCCGGCCCGTCACGGGCGCCCGGCATGCCCGGGACGGAGTTTCGAGCGGCATGACAGGTTTTCCCACGGCCGCATGAAACGCGTCCCTCGGCCGAGTGCCGAGGTCTCCGATGCCTTGCGGCGAGTCTGGCCGCGCGACAACCGATAAATACCTAGTCCTGATCCCCCGTTACCCGGTGATCCGCGCGGCGCCAGGCCGATCAGGTCTGGTGTTTTGTCCATGGATTTCGGGCTTCACTGGGATCTGTGACCGATCGGCGATGACCCGGCCATGAGCCGCGCCCGTCTCTGGGAGTTGCCTGTGCTCATCAGAATCCTGGGTGCTCACCTCATGCCGTACCGCCGCAAGCTGTCCGTTTTGCTTGCACTGCAGCTGATACAGATCACCGCGATGTTGCTACTGCCAACGCTCAACGCGGACATCGTCGACAACGGGCTCGTGCCGGGCGACACCAACTACATCCTGCGGGTCGGCGCGCTGATGCTCGGCGTGGCAGTCGTGCAGTTGATCTCCAACATCGGAGCCGTGCGAGCCAGTACGCACATCGCGATCGGGGTCGGCCGAGATATCCGTCAGGCGATATTCCGCCGGGTGCAGGACTTTTCTGTGCTTGAAGTCGGCAAGTTCGGTACAGCGTCGCTAACCACCCGAACCCTCAACGACGTCCAGCAGATACAGACCCTGGCATTGGAGGGGCTCACCGCGGTCCTGGTCGCGCCCATCACCTGCGTGGTGAGCGTGGTACTGGCACTGCAACAGGGCCGCACGCTGACCTTGGTGTTACTGCTTCTCGTCCCAGTCACGGTGGGAGTGTCAGCCGGGATCATCCTCGGACTGGTCCCGCTGTACGTCCGGATCCAGGCGACCACCGACCGACTCAACCGCGTGCTGCACGAACAGATCACCGGTGTCCGGGTGGTACGGGCATTCGTCCGCGACACCCACGAACGCACCCGGTTCGGTCGGGTCAACGCCGAGCTGTTCCGGCTGGGCATGCGGGCCGGCCGCCTCGGAGCGGTGATGTTTCCCGCCATAATCCTCATCGGCAACGTCTTTACCGTTGCCGTGGTCTGGGTTGGCGGTCACCTCATCGATGCCGGGCAGATCGAGATCGGTGCGCTCAGCGGGTTCCTGGGTTACCTCGGCCTCATCATCACGTCTGTAGTGATAGCCGTTCACACCCTCCTCGAGCTTCCCCGGGCCCGAGTCAGCGCCCACCGGATCCAGGAAGTACTGCGCACCGAACCAACGATGCCGCCCGGCAGCCGCCCACTGCGGCACAGCCGTAGCCGGGTCGAACTGCGAAGGGTCGAGTTTCGCTACGCCCGCGCCGAATCCGCCTGCCTGCAGGACATCGACCTGTCGGTTGGCCACGGTGAACGGGTCGGCATCATCGGCAACACGGGCAGCGGCAAGACCACCCTGCTGACCCTCGTGCTCCGGCTCGCCGACGTCACTTCCGGAGCAGTGCTCGTCAACGGCGTCGACGTGCGTGAGCTCCACCCGGCGGCACTCTGCCGGACAGTCGGCCTGGTCCCGCAGCGTCCCATCCTCTTCAGCGGAACGGTGGCAACCAACCTCCGTTATGGGGCACCAGAAGCCACCGACGCCGAACTCTGGCACGCGTTGGAGGTTGCCCAAGCCCGGACATTCGTCGAAGTCATGCCCGGCGGCCTGCACACCAGGATCGTGCAGGGCGGTACGAATGTCTCCGGCGGACAGCGGCAGCGCCTATCGCTCGCCCGCACTTTGCTGCGCCGGCCCGACATCTACCTGCTCGATGACTGCTTCACCGCGCTCGACCAGACCACCGAGGCCAGACTGCGCGCCGCTCTCGCGGCCGAAACCAGGAACGCGACGACGCTCGAAGTCGCGCAACGGGTGACCACCATCGAGCACGCCGACCAGATCGTCGTTCTGCAGGAGGGCCGGATCGCCGGCACCGGGACCCACCACGAGCTTCTCGGGAGCAACGTCGTGTACGGCGAGATCGTGAGCTCCCAGCTGGCCGGGGAGGAGGTGCACTGATGGCCGACCACCGGTCAGCACAAAGCCCGCTTGACACGGTGCGCCGGCTCGGTGCCTTGCTGCGGCCGTACCGGCCCACCATCGGCGCGCTGCTGGCGCTGGGCATCTGTGGCATCGTGCTCAACGCGCTCGCCCCGCTGCTGCTCGGCCGCGCCACCGACCTGATCTTCAGCGGCCTGATCAGCAAGGGCCTTCCGGCCGGGTTGACCAAGGACGAAGCGATCGCGCGGCTGCGGGCCGAGGGGCACGGCATCCTCGCCGAGGTGTACAGCACGGTCGACCTGCAGCCGGGCCACGGCGTCGACTTCGGCCAGGTGGGCCGGATCATGGCGGTCCTGCTCGCGCTCTTCGCCGGCGCGGCGCTGTTCATGTTGATCCAGGAACGGCTGGCTGTGACGGTGGTGCAGCGAGTCACGTCCAACTTGCGCGAGCGTGCGCAGGCGAAGCTAGCGGCGCTGCCGTTGAGCTACTTCGACCGCAAGCCGCGCGGCGAACTGCTGAGCCAGGTGACCAACGACATCGACAACCTTCAACGAACGATGCGGGAGGTTCTCAACCAGTTCGTCAACTCCGTCTGCGCCATTCTGGGCGCACTGAGCCTCATGTTCGCCATCTCCCCGCTCCTGGCCGGGCTGGCCTTGATCGCGGTACCCCTGTCCGGTCTGCTCGCGGCTCGGATCGCCCGACGGGCGCAGCCACGCTTCGCGGAGCTTTGGTCGGCCACCGGGAACCTCAACGGGTACGTGGAGGAGATCTACAGCGGACATCAGCTGGTCAGGGCATTCGACCGGCGTCATGCCGCCGAGCGCGACTTCGACCAGTACAACGAGCAGCTGTGCCGGGCCGGCGCCAACGCGAACTTCCTGTCCCAGACGATCGAACCTACGATGATCTTCGTCGGAAATCTCAGCTATGTCGTGCTGGTCGTCGGCGGAGCGTTGCGGGTGACAACGGGGGACCTCTCGCTCGGTGCGGTCCAAGCGTTCCTCCAGTACACCCTCCAGTTCAGCAGCAAAGCGGCCCAGATCGGCAGCCTCGCCAGCGGGCTACAGTCCGGCATCGCGTCGGCCGCACACCTGTTCGAGCTGCTCGACGCACCGGAGCAGCCGGCCGACCCGGCCACCCCCGACCGGCCGCCGGCCGAGGTACGCGGCCGGGTGGAGTTCGATCGGGTGTGTTTCCGTTACGCGCAGGACACACCACTCATCGACGACGTGAGCCTGACCGCCGAGCCGGGACAGACGGTGGCCATCGTCGGCCCGAGTGGTGCGGGCAAAACTACGCTGGGCAACCTGTTGGTGCGGTTCTACGACGTCCACAGTGGACGGATCCTGCTGGACGGCACGGACATCGCGTCGATGCGCCGCGAGGACGTGCACGCACGGACCGGCCTGGTTCTTCAGGACCCCTGGTTGTTCAACGGCACGATCGCGGACAACATCGCCTACGGGCGCCCCACCGCGACCCGCGCGGAGATCGTGGCCGCCGCCCGGGCCGCCCGGTTGGACCACCTGATCCGCACCCTGCCGAACGGCTACGACACCGTACTCGACGAGTCGACCGGGGTCAGTGACGGTGAGAAGCAACTCCTCACCGTCGCCAGGACGTTCCTCACCGATCCGCCGATCCTGATCCTGGACGAGGCGACGAGCTCGGTCGACACTCGCAGCGAGGTTCTCGTCAAGCAGGCGATGAAATCCCTGCGTGGCGGCCGGACCAGCTTCGTCGTCGCGCATCGCCTGTCCACGATCCGGGACGCGGACATGATCCTCGTCATGGATTCTGGGAGGATCGTCGAGCGTGGCACCCACGACGAGCTGATCGTGCGCGGCGGTGCGTACGCCCGCCTACATGCCGGCCAGCACAACAAGGCCGACGAGCGCTGATAGCGACCTCCCCGGTACCGAATCGAAAGGACCAGTGGAGGACGGGAATCGCGTTCGCACCCCGCCCGAACCACACCGGCCCCCGGATCCGCGGCGGATCCGGGGGCCAAGCAGCAGGCCGGTGGCGGGCCAGCCGTTCCGGGGGTGTCCCCGCTCTACCAGGTCACCGGAACCGCCGCCAGGGAGGACGAGAGGCGGTTGCTGTTCGCATTGTTCAGCTCCTGCACCGACACCGTCAGGCGTAGATTCGGCAGCTGGGTGAGCAGCGCACTGAAAGCCTCCTGGAGCTCCATCCTCGCCAGCGGTGCGCCGATGCAGTGCCACGCACCACGGGCGAAGGTGATATGCGGGTTCGGCGCCCTGTCGAAGTCGACCCGGGCAGGGTCGTCGAACGCGCGCCGGTCGAAGTTGGCGAGCCCAAAGTCCAGCATGACGAGCTCGCCCCGGCGCATGGTGACGTCCCCGATCTCGATGTCCTCCAACGCGTAGTGCGGTTGCACCGAGCCGCCGAAGTTCGCCGTACGCAACAACTCCTCGATCGCATTGGGCAGCACGTCCGGACTGTCCAACACCCTCTGGCGAAGCTCGGCGTCGGCCAGGAGTCGGACCATGCCGTTGCCGATGTGCGGCCCGACGCTGTTCCCGGCGAAGAGCAGCACTCCCATCATCATCGCGGCCTCGGCGTCGGAGACACCGGCCGCGCACATCCCGGAAAGGACGTCGCCGTCGGGGCTGACCCGTTTCCTGGCCGCGAGGTCCTCGAGATAGCCGAGGAGCCGCTGGGCGTTGGCTGTGGCCCCATGCTGGTCGTCGAGGTCGCTCATGCCGTACACGAGCCCGGTCACCGTCTCCCACTCGCTCTCCGGCACACCGAGCAGTTCATACGTGACCTGGGCCGCCACCGGGTAGCCGAACGCGACCAGCAGATCGACCGGCGGCCCCGAGGCGAGCACTCCGTCCAAGGTGGAGTTGACGATGGACCGCACCCGCTCCCGAAACCCTTTCATCCTGCGATTGGTGAAATATGGAGCGAGGAGCAGGCGGAATCGTGCGTGCGCCTCATAATCGTCGCCCTTCCCGGCAAACGAACGGATCCAGTGGAAGATCGGTGCCCTGACATACTGTGCGGCGTTGTCCGGGTCCGAATGCGTCCGGCCGAGGCGGCGGTCGAGCAGGAGCTCCCTGATTTCCGGATAGCCGATGACCAGCCACGCCTCGTCGCCGGCCGGGGTCTTCACCCGCCAGACCGGCTTTTCGTCGAGCATCGCCTCCAGCGCGGAGTTGCGTCCCAAGACGGGCGAGCTCATTGTTTCCATCGTGGGCAGTTCTTCAGCCACAGTCGGGGCTCCATCTACTCGACTCTCCGAGAACCTGCGAAACGCACGGCTGCGATTTCGCGGCGAGCAGGGCTTCGCCGTATTCACGTTCACGGCTCACCTGCCGCAGGTCCGACTCCACCATCATGGCCATCAGGTCCCCGAATGCGACGGTTGGCGTCCAGCACAGAGCCACCCGGGCCTGGCGGGCGTCGGCCTCGTAGGAGAGCTCGTCGGGCTGCACGAGGTCTACCTCATCGACCAGGCTGGCCTGGTCCATGAGGTCGCCGTCCACAAAGGCCAGCTCGGTGACAAGGCGGTTGACTCGCATCCAGCGGGGATTCGCCTGTCCCCTGATCAGTCCCCAAACCTGGTACCCCTGCGCGAGGAGGTGCTCGGCCAGGTGCGACCCGTCCTGGCCGGCAATTCCAGTGATGAGCGCGCGCTTGGACATTTATCCCCTCCCACCGCTGCCCACGAGCCACACCGACGGGCCTAAGATTCCATCGCAAACCCGGCAACGCGTGATCTGGCTGTGGAACGCCCGCATGAGCAGCAGGTGAGCCCGCTCCGCCGGGCAGGTGCCCAAGCGGCGGCCCAACACCGACGCTGGCAGTACGGGCAGTTTGCCGTCAAGGGATTCGCCGAATGCTAGGGGAATCACGACACATTCGGCGTCGACCGGGAAGCTAGACAATACCCGGCCGCCTGTCGGTTCATATGAGTTGGCGCTCACCTACCACCAACCGGGGAGGACGCGGTTCGTGACCAAGACAAGCATCGAAGCGAACAGCTGGCTGCGGCGCTACCGCCCGGCCGAAAGCAGCGCGACCCGCTTGGTGTGTCTTCCACACGCCGGCGGCGCGGCCGCTATCCGGTTCGGCCGGACCGGGTCATCCGCTGCCCGATCGTCGCCCTGGTCGGGGAGGCCGACCCGATGACGACGGTCGAGGAGGCCAGCCGGTGGCGGGAGCACACCACCGGCGCCTTCCGGTTGCACCGGTTTGCCGGCGGACATTTCTACCTCACCAACCAGCACGCGGCGGTCAACCGCGTCATCGCTGATGAACTAGCCGCCGCGGCCAAGTTGGCGTCAACGCCCGGAGAGGAGACATCGACATGACCGCGGCACAGATCGTCGTCCTGCAAGGTCCCTGAGACCGGTTGACGAAACACTCCCTGAACGAAGCCTGCGAGCTGATCGAAAAAATCCAGGTCCAGGTCGGTTCGGGCCACGAACACTACTCACCCAGCGGCGAGTTGGCGGTGCTCGACGGGGCACGCTAGCCGCTGTTCTGCTGGTGCGGCCGGACCAAGATCGCCGAATAGCGACGCGCCGGGACGGCTTATGAGAGCTCCACTCCCACCGCGCAGCTCGACGGCGGTGAGCAGTCGAACCCGAGGTCACGGAAGGCCCGACGCCCATTTCATCCGCTGGGCCAACAAGCACAAACTCACCAGCCTCGACGCCCCCCTCCATCAGGTGGAACGGGCCCTCCCGAGTGATCGACACCGAGGCCCGCTGGGAGCAAGCCCGCAGGCTTCTGCACGACGAGTCCCTCAAACCCGAAGATCGCGCGGCCGGGCTGATCCTGTTGCTCTACGCCCAACCAGGACAAGCCCGATCCACCGCACTGTTCAAACTCACAACTGACCTGCCCGCCGCTCTGCTCGCCCGCATGCTCGGCATCCACATCTCCGTCGCTGTCGCCTGGCAACGGGCCAGCAGCGGCGACTGGACCGGCTACGCCGCCGACATCGGCCGCCGACCCGAGCCACATCGATAGGCATTCGGACAGTTCTGATATTCGACGTCGCCAGAGAGAGGAGATCAACACCAAACCAAGGAAGCAGCGCAACGCGCCCGCGAGCCCCCGAACAGTTCGGCGGGATCCCAGGCCACGACGATCTGGCGATCCGAGGAAACCCACCTCAACTGGCTCGCCTCACTCTGAAGGTTATGTAACCCCCAACGCCAATCCCAACCCGGACGAGCACGTCAACACCGCGATCACGCTCGGCCGGGTGCATAACGTGATCGGGCACAGCTTCGGCATGGTCGCGTTGGGGTTTCGATTTCCTGGCAGTGCCAGGCCTTCCGCGCGGGCGCTCATCTGAGCACCAAGGCACTCATTTCTTCGCTAGCAGTTGACACCGAGCGGCGTCGGCATAACAGTTTTAAGCCATAACCCACCTGATCGGTTGACAACCGATTGGGGGTCAACCGACAGAGGACCTGACTGATCGGCTCGAGGGACGATCAAGCCGTTCCCGGTCGCTGACACCCGAAAATGGCTGGGGTGGAGCCGCCGGTTAATAGTGGCCTATGGACCTGGAGGAGATGTGCCAAGCCCCCGTAGACCGACCCTGGCGCTCGTCGTGGCGACGCCTCACGCCTCGCGCGTCGCGGACCGGTGTCAACGTCACGGTCGCCATGGCGCGAGCGTGACGTCCGGGACAAGATCAGCCAGCACGGCCCGACCAGGCTGGCGGTATGACGTGTCGATGCGGCGTCGCTCGGAGGTACCGATCCAGGCTTAAGGACGAGTTGCCGGTCCGGACGTACGTGCACCGGGCAGTCCGCTCCGGCACTTGACCAGGGTGTTCAAGCCATTAATTATTTCGACGCTCGGAATCTGGTCGTCCGCGCGTCGAGCAGAGGTGCCGCTGCATGAGCGATACCGCCATATTTGGGAATGACTATAGGTAAGGGTCGCGCCAGCGGGCGCGGATGGCGGTCAAGCTGTGCGCGTATCCAGATGAATGCGTTATATTCTATGGCAAAGTCGCCGTCGGCGCGGTCTAGTTTCCCACTTGGCACGACCACCCCGATGGATCACTAGTGGGCGTTTAGATCACTAGTGGGCGTTCTTCGCAAATCTTGCTGGAGGTGGGGATTGACAAGCCGACTCTCTCCAAGAGATTTTGGAGTTGTATCGCGTTCGTTCTGTCGAGGCTCTTA
>Ga0137415_10000407_pt1 | contig 40919 bp, 43 predicted proteins | sample CZODoug3_1_1_16f_FD_183082 | JGI IMG/M metagenome (GOLD analysis project Ga0137415, IMG submission 183082) | Vadose zone soil fungal communities from Angelo Coast Range Reserve, California, USA - CZODoug3_1_1_16fungal (Hybrid Assembly) | ecosystem: Environmental > Terrestrial > Soil > Vadose...
CCAGCAGCCGCGGCGGCAGTCCCTGAGGTAAAATCTTCCTTGTAGGAGAGGTCGAGGTCTCGCAGATGGACATGTGCATCAATCATGCCTGGGAATGCAACGAGCCCTCGAACCCTGAGAGTCTCCCCTGCGTTTCCGGGGATGTGATGACCAATCCTCGCGATCCTACCTTCACATATCAAAACGGATGCAGTTACGATCCCCGTTGGTGTCCAAACCTTACATCCTTCTAATAGTAGAGTAGACTCTCTCGGTCCGTTCCGAGTCTTACTGGGAGGGTTCTTCCGTAGCGGCAAGGTCCCTCGCACAGTCTGGGCACACGAAGACCCCATCTCTCTGGACAAGGTTCTCAGACCAAGTCTCACACTCGTCACAGTATCCTTCGACGTTGGAACTACGTTTTCTTGGACTTTCTAGCTTCCCAACCTTGCTCTTCTCATAAATGAGATCGATTAACGTGGGAGTGACGTTCAGAATGTCCTTTTGTGTGAGGACCCCGACGAGCTTACCGTTCTCGATCACTGCGAGACGCCGAATCCTTCTCTGGTTCATCAACTTCGCGGCATCGTTGACCGATGCGCCCGGTGAGACGGTCACTATGGGCTTGGACATCACTTCCGTGGCTCTCACGTCGGACGAAAGAATATTCTTCGCGGCGACTCTCTGCACGATGTCCCGTTCAGTTATGATCCCAGTCGGCTTCCCTGACTTGTCCAAGACTATTACGCATCCTATGTCATGGTGGAGCATCAGCTTGGAAACTTTCGACGCATCGTCGGCTTCGCCTGCCGTAACCGGAGGTCTAGACATAATGTCTCGCACGATAACATCTGGCTCCGATTCGTGTATCGACAAAGCTTTCTAATCTGAGCGATACGGACCGATGCTTCTATAAAATCTTCATTATCAAAGAATCGATTGCAGTTGGCGAGCAAACGTTATTTGAGGCCGCCAGCCTTAATCGCTTATCATAATGTCCGCCGAACCAAAACTCGCGACTGGAACTTCTAAGAATGACGGAAAGGAGACGCCACGTCTTACGCCTCCCTCAATCGTATACTGGTCGAGAATAGGATTCGCAGTGGTTGCCGGCGCGATCTACAATCTCTCCGGCATCAGTGGACTCGGACTCGCAGCGGGAACCATAGGTGCCATCGGCATCGGAGTCTTAGTCTACGTCGCCTCGGTAATGACCGTTAAGTACATTTTCGGTTATGACGAGAGTGTGCTTACTGGTCCGAGAAAGTATGTCTCTATTGGACTGGGAAGTTACATTGCCTGGCTAGTCTTTACGATGATCCTACTGAACACTATTCTTCATCCTGCTGTGGCATGATAGTCTTGGACTCTGGCTCCTGATCTGATGGTTTCTGGGAAGATTGACGAAGAGTAGCCTGTCTCCCGTTTGGAGCTAGTGAGAGATAATCTTCCAAGGCCTTGAAGAACCCCCTGTCGTAGTCTCCGTGAATATCACTCGCGGAGAATTGTGCGAATTCGTTCCTTAGCTCCGTCAGAACTTCGGGAGTCGATGCCATCATTATTCTGGGGAGGTAGATAAATTTGTCATCGTTTCCCCTAAATGTCAATAGCAAGCCTTCAAGGGCCTTGACATACCCTCTGGACCATTGCCCCCCGTCTGATTTCTGACGGATGTTGTCTAGCTCTTTTTCAGCGTCGGTCCAAGCCCTCTGTTCCACCTGCTGGAGGAACTTGTTTACTTCCAGCTTAGGGATCGTGGGTGATTGTCTATCTGCGTCTTTTTGTTTCGTCTTCCTCGCTGACATCCGTTATACCTTCCTCCGTTACCTTGAATAATCTCTCTCCTTCCGGGAGATACGGGCTGGAGACAAGTCTCGCAATTCTGATTGGACCGCTAGCCGCCCGACGGATGAATACTCTAGTGTGACTCGTATGCGCCACGATGTGGCCACCAACTGGGTCGACCGTGTTTGCGAAGAACGCATCAGGTCTTGACATCACTTGGTTGGTGACGACGGCCACGGCGTTGAAGCTTCTCGCCAGTCGAATCATTCGGTGCATATGATTATTCAGCTTCTGTTGTCGTTCAGCGAGCATCTCTCTCCCGAGGTATTCGCTTCTAAAGTGGGATGTTAGTGAATCTATTATTATCAGTCGAACGTTGTTCTCCTTGATAACCTGATCCGCTTTTTCCAAGAGTAGCATTTGATGGTCCGAGTTGTACGCTTCCGAGTAAATGATCCTTTGAGCGGTTTTCTCAGCGTCCAGTCCGAGGGCGTTGGCCATCCGGATAATCCATTCTGGACGAAAGGTTTGTTCAGTATCAAGGTAAAGTGCAGAACCATCAAGTCCACCCTGTCCAGGTGGCAATTGGACGTTCACAGCCAACTGATGGCAGAGTATCGATTTTCCGACGCCGTATTCACCGTAAAATTCGGTTATCGTCTGGGACTCCAGTCCGCCGCCGATTAGCTCGTCCAACGCCTTGCTGCCCGTGCTGAGCCGCAAGACATTCTCTTTCATCCGCATCAACTCGTCCGCCCGAACGAAAGTCAACGCGATACTGTTCCGAGCTTCACTAATGATCTTCGCCGCTTGCTTCTCTCCTATTCCGGCCGGGATGACCTCTTTCACAGTCGCTGTGGCCAAACTCTCGACGGTGTTAAAACCAAGTTCCTTTAGTTTCTCAGCAGTGGCGGGTCCGACCCCCGGGATATCCTCTACCACGTCATATTTCCGGGAAGCTTGGCTCACTAGGTCTGTCACTCGTTAACATTTTTTCTAAACATCGCATGCCGCTTATCAAAGTTACGACCCTACAAAAGGAAACTCTCTAGGTTAAACGATGGAGAGATTCCAGAACCTATTCTCAATCCAACAACTTAGCCGTTAAGGATTCGATTAGCTCGAGAGCAGTTCCGTGATTTTTCGGTTACGGTTACAAGACGCTTATGTTAGCTGAGTCTGGCTTTGGCTGTTGGTGCGTTGAGGGTTATTGGGGGCTGAGGAAAGAGAGGCCCAGCCCGGGAAGAACAACAACGGGAGAACTGCCGAAACATTCCAAACCTGGGCCAACGAGCCTAGAGTGTACGAGAGTGCTCTCATAACTTGCATCTTTGAATATGCTGTGGTCCTATTGTTCGGAATCTCACTGATAGTCGAATATTATCACAATGTCTACCAGCAACAATACTTTGGATCGTTCAACCCGATCTTTCTAGTCATTGTTCTTATGGCAAGTTCCGGCTACGGGTTTGCACGACTCGTGAACCAAGTGGGAGGAAGACTCGGCAAAGACAAGAGCCCATCAAAAACGGAGGATGATTATTGACAAAGAGTTTGCCACTCATCGGGTCACTCATGCTCAACTTTCTCCTCGCCCTATGGCTCATAAACAACTACTTTTACGACCAGCCCTTCAAGAACTACGTCGATCTTACTCTGGGGCAAATCGGTCCATACCTAATCCTGACCCTCGGAGTCGGCGGAGGCTCAAGCTTGGGATACATCTTCCTCAAGAGGAAACATCCCATCGATCAAGGAATATCCAGTAAACTGCCGAAGTCAAGGTTCCCTAGGCCAAGATTCCCCTCAGCAACCACACAACCTTCTGGATTGTCGCAAGTAGGAAAAAACATGCCAACCGGGGCTGCCCCAAGCCAAATTCCTAAGCACGTAGCATACGCAGTTCCACCAGCGATATCGTCAAAGTCCAGCTCGCCGAGCGTTTCGAAACAAAGTACTCCCACATTATCTTGGTCTGCCAGTTCGAAACCCGCTGGCTCGCCTCAACAAGGGCCAGGTCAATCGCAGCCCCAGCTCCTAAGAAGAGAGATGCCCACCCCATCATCATCCTCCCCCACAATTTCGCAAGGGAAGGTTGAATCCTCTCCACCATCTTTGGTTCCGAGACAAGCTACCCCCCCTTGGCGACCAGAATCTCAATCAACCGACCGGAAACCGGACTTAACTAGACCATTTTCTAAACCGGGCACCGAGTTTCCAGCAAGATCTCAGCCAACGGCCTCACCCCAGCAACAAACCCCTAGGCCGTTGCAGGGCGCGAGTGAAAAGTCAACGCCAGGGGCAGTTTTTTCTCCGGTGCCTCAAAAGTGGCAGCCTCAGAATCAACCCGGCTTCACCCAACCGTTGCCTCCACAAACATCCGGCCCGCAACAACAAAGGCCGGATTTCGATTCCTCACAAAAATGGCAACCGGTCAGACCGTATGGACAACCGCAAACGTCTCCGTTACCACAACCTCAGCAAAGACCGTTACCTTCCGGAGCTTCCACTCCTCCAGGAAACCCGATGAGGCCTCCACCAGGGCCTTTCACCGCGCGGCCACTTCCGCCAGGTGCCCCAAGACCTCCGCAGTCTTATCAACAACTGCCCGGACAGGGCCAGACAAGACCTGGAGTGCTCGGCCCTGTTGGGGTACCTCGGCAATTTAGGCCAGAGCCAGGGCCTTCACAGTTACCGCCCTCCCAAAACGCGCCGAGACCAATAAGTCCAAACCAGTGGACACCCTCACAAGGTGCTGGTCCATCCGGAGAACGCCCGACACTATCCTCACGACCACAATCATCCGACTCGCAACAAGTACGGCGTGAACCGCTGTCACAGAGACTCCCCGAAGAGACTACTGCTTCAGAAACTGGTCAATCTTCAACAGAACCCGAGCCAGGAGCCGGTGGCTCCGACATGGACTGGGATACGGCGCTGGATACGATACTGAAAACGCTTAGGAGAGACAGGATTAGAGATGAGCAGTAGGAGTATACCCTCTCTAAGGCTGACCACCCGCAAGGCAAAATGGTTACAACAAGCCTTAGACTCCACCGAATCAAGGGCCTCACAAGCGACCCGTAATTTCAGAGGAAGCCCCGGGGCTGTAGGAAAGCAATGAGAAAACTGCTTGTCAAGCTCGTCGCCCTGGAAACGGCCATTCTTGGTTGGTTGACTTACTGGCTCTTTCTCATCTACGCGAACAATCCGACCGTCAGCGAGGGTCTCTTGAACGAGCTGAGCAGGTTTCCACAAGTATCCTATACGACAATCGATATCTCGATAATAGTCATAATAGCCGTCTTCGCGATCGCAGTCGCTCTCAAGTTCGATCGAGGCCTAAGACCAGGAATGAAACTGGAGCGGGCGCTACAAATGCTTGAGAGCTTGATGAAGAGAAACTTATTCCTAGAGGCCCAGATTGCTGAGATAAGGGTCGACAACCCCGCGACAGGTATGATTACGCAGACGACAGTCATCACTCCCCCACAGTTGCCGGCCTCAACCGGCACAGCAAACAACGACCTATTACGGCCTAGCTCATGGGAGAAGGCATTCCGCATACCAATCGAAGCTGGGCCTCAAACAACGACCACCTCTCCAGCTCCAGTAACAACGCAACGAAGCAGACCACCCGTTGAGCAACCGCTACAAACGGAGATCCGAACACTTCCAGTCCAATCGACTTCATTTGATAGAAGGGAGGATAGACCGTTACCAAGGTCTTCACCCCAATTCGAAGCTCAGAAGTGGGAGGACAGCCCTAGAAAGACTTTGGAAACTAGGGGAATAATATCCACCTCCATACAACCATTGAGGAGAGCTGTCGTCCCCCTGGCTGCACCGACGACCCTGTCTTCCAGCGGACGTCCGCCATACATTCCGATGCCAGCACCGAAAACCCCTCCCGTTAACGTAATAACAGGAGCAGTAGTACAACCTCCAACGACTCAACAAGTCAATCTCAGGCCTTTGACACCTCAACAAAATGCACCGAAACTGGGTGTTCCAGCACAAGCCAGGCCGACAAGCAAATTCACACCTCCTCAGGCCCAAAGTACTGGGCGATTTATTGTCCCCTCAAAACCGAACACTCCAAGTCCATCAATCGGCCAGTTGTTCCAGCTTCCCAGACCCCCAGCTCCACTTGCGGCCCAACAAACCACTCAGAAACCCGCAACCCTCGCGCCGACGCCGGCGAATCCCAAAGCCAGTAACAAACGAGTGGCGAAGGATGAGGAGGAGGACCAAGAAGGCAATCTCAAAGCAGAAGATAACGACGATGAGGATGAGAAGGCGGGGGAGAGACTTGAATCCTCGGACGACGGAGAAGACGAGGCATCTCTCGATGAAGACTCTGAGTAAACCGTCGAGCCCCCTTTGGAATCTTCCCGTCCACGCTATATACCAACTCCATCTTCAACCACACCGAGCAGATTTTGAGGGCCGTTGTAAAGCTCGGTGGCGCTCTATTCGGGCGGGATCCTGACCCCTCTACCATCAAACATATGGCTGGCGCACTGACCCGATTCGTGGACGAGAACAATCAGCTCGTATTGGTGGCGGGCGGTGGAGAGAACGCACGTACGTACATCAACGCCGCAAGAAAACTTGGAGCAGATGAGTCTACCTGTGACCTCTTGGGTATACAGATAACCCGGGCCAACGCGGAACTCCTCCGCGTCGCCTTCGAAGGAGAAACGGCCGCCGTGAGCGCAAGAAGCCTGACCCGACTCCCAGAGCTAGTTAGAGCGAACGGAGTCGTCGTAATGGGTGGGCTCCAACCAGGTCAATCCACAAATGCCGTAGCTACACTCGCCGCCGAAATAACGCGAGCAAAAGTTCTAGTCAACGCCACTGATGTCGACGGAGTCTACACGGAGGACCCGAAAAAGAACCCAAGGGCCAAGCTTCTGAGAAAAATACATGTTGGAAAACTTCTGGAATTGGCGATGGCGGGTAGAGTCTTCGCTGGACGCTACGAGCTTCTCGATCCCCTTGCAGTAAAGATCCTAGAAAGATCGAAGATACCTACAAGGTTTGTCTCACTCTCGAATCCAGAAAACATCATTGACGCGATTAAGGGCAAGGACATGGGTACACTCGTAGTGTATGACTAATCAATCTGTACGAAGGGTGGAACGCTGAGACTGCTCGACATTTTCCAATCGAAAGCACAGGTGCGATTAGTCGAACATCTGCTGCAGAACCGGCAGAAGGTATTCAATCAGGCCGGACTTGCCAGAGTGTTGGACGTATCACCTTCCACAATAGCTAGAATTGCCGAACCCCTAGTCAAGAGTCGAATCATCCTGTTCGAACCCTACGGGAAGGGAATGAAGATTTTCGCTCTTAACGAGGAAAATCTGGCTACCAGGAACCTGATAGAATTCTATGAGAAAATAAGGCACCTCTAACCGATAAATTTTCGGACAGTGACTTGAACTGCCCATAGAGATAAGAAGGAACCGGTAGAAATATTCGGCTGATAATTAGGATCATTTGATCGAGGTCAGGAGATTGCTAAGGGTCGGAATAGTTGGGAAAACCAACACCGGGAAGACCACATTCTTCAACGCATCTACATCCTCTACGGCTGAAGTGTCAAACTATCCTTTCACGACGAAGAAACCGAATCTTGGAACTGGACGCGTCCAGACTCTCTGTGTTTGTCGAGAACTCGGATTGACCGATAAGCCCGTAAATTCATTATGCCTCGACGGCTGGCGATTCATTCCTGTAGACATCCTGGATCTTCCCGGCCTGATCAAAGGAGCATGGGCCGGAAGAGGCCTGGGTACACAATTTCTCAATGTTGTATCACAGGCAGATGCCTTACTACACGTCGTAGACGCATCGGGAAGTGTTGACGAGGAAGGAAAGATCACAAAGCCCGGGATGGGAAATCCGATCCTAGACGCATACGACATTGAAGAAGAACTGATACTATGGTTCAAAGTAGCGGTCGATCGAGCCCTGCAACGCGCAAAGAAGCACACGACCGGTAAAGACTCGTACGCAGATCCGATAGGAAGAGAACTTGTCGGGATTGGAGTGCTTCCTAGACATACACAACAGGCCCTCCAAACGGCAGGATTGGAATCCAAGCATCCCGCCGAATGGAAGGACGAAGACTCAAGAAAATTCGCGGAAAAAGTTCGAGAGATATCCAAGCCAACAGTCATCATCGCGAACAAGATGGACCTGCCGTACGCAGAGCAGAATTTTGAAAGATTGCGGGATGAATTCAAGAATCAACTAGTGATACCAGTATGCAGCGAGGCAGAATTGGCTTTGAAACGTGCTGAGGAGAAGGGATTCATAGAATATGTCCCCGGCGAGGAATCGTTCAAAGTCAAGGAGGAGTCCAGAATTACAAAGGATCAAGCATGGGCCCTAGCCTATGTTCAGCAGAGAGTAATGAATAAGCTAATGCGGACGGGTGTACAATTCGCGTTGAACAGTTGTGTCTTCAAACTCCTCGGGATGAACACGGTCTACCCTGTAGAAGATCCCAAGAGCTTCTCTGACCACAAAGGCAATGTCCTGCCAGATGCTTTCTTAGTTCCCTATGATTACACAGCTAGGGACCTAGCGAAGCAGATACACTCCGAATTGGGGGCGAAAATGCTTTACGCACTGGATGTCAGGAACGGCCTTCGATTACCCTCTGAGTATGTGCTGCACGATAGAGACATAATCTCGATTGTATCTGCGATAAGAAAGCAGTAAACCAAGATTACAGTATTCCTTGCGGAATAAACCTAACAAACGTTAATAATAGCTGCTGACCGAAAACGCAAAACAATCACTTCTAAACGTATGAGCATTTGGAGATTGGGTAGAAAATAGAGATGGGCATAGTCATCAGTCAACTGAGACAGGTTCCTGTCGACCAGCAGGAGCTGGAGATTGTGGAAAGGAAGGGATTGGGACATCCTGACCATATTTGTGACGCGGTGATGAACGAGGTATCCGTTGCGTTGTCCAAGGAATATATCAAGAGCTACGGGACAGTGCTCCATCATAATATCGACAAGGCACTCCTGGCTGCAGGAGAGGTCAGAAGAAAATTCACAGGCGGCGAGGTCGTACGCCCAATGCTCCTGGTATTCGGAGACCGTGCCACATTCGATGTGGACGGAAAACCCATTCCCGTAGAAGAGATCGCTGTCGATACGGCGAAGAAATGGTTCAAGAAGAACCTTAGGTTCGTCGACCCCGACAGACACGTAAAGTACCAAGTCGAGCTTGCCCATGGATCTGAGGCATTAACAGACATTTTCAAACGGAAAGGACGCTATCTCGGTGCAAATGACACCTCCGCCGCGGTCGGGTACGCCCCCATGACGGACACGGAAAAAATAGTTCTCCAAACAGAACGTTTCCTCAATAGTCCAAGCATCAAGAAGGAGTACCCCGAAACAGGGGAAGACGTCAAGATAATGGCTTTCAGAGAAAAGGACCAGTTGGACCTCACGATAGCTCAGGCTTTTGTCGACCGATTCATCGAGAATGAGGATCAATATTTCAAACGAAAAGCGGAGATCACAGAGGAAGTCACAAGATTCGTCAAGTCAAGAACTAAGGCCAAGTCCGTGGATATATCCGTCAACACTCTCGACAAGAGAGGAAGGGGCATGGGAGGAATGTACCTTACAGTTCTGGGAACATCGGCGGATGACGGCGATGGCGGACAAGTTGGAAGAGGCAACAGGGTCAACGGACTAATCCCACTGAACCGGCCCACATGCTCCGAGGCTGCAGCAGGAAAGAACCCAGTAAGCCACGTAGGAAAAATCTACAACTTACTCAGCTACGAAATAGCCGAGCACATCTACCAGAAGGTCTCAGGTCTGCAGGAGGTCTATGTATGGCTCGTCAGCCAGATTGGCCGACCAATAAATACTCCCAAAGGAGTCGGAATTGAACTGGTTCTTGAGAAAGGAGTAGACGTCAAGAATGTCTCAAAGCCTATCAACGACATTGTGAAAGCCGAGCTCAACAACATAGACGACTTTTCAAAGCGGCTCACGCAAGGAAAGATGGCAATCTGCTAATACCCCCAAGACAATGAGGAAATCCCGGGAACTTTTTCCCGGAAAATACGCCGTCGCAGCAATATCCATCCCTTCAATCCTACTCTACTTTCTCACTCTGATACTCGGCGTTGTGCTGCTGACCTCCAGCCAGCTCAGCAAGGACATGATGAACACTTACTCGATACAGCACCTCGAATTCTTCTTCCTATTCTTCCGAATTCCCCTTACATTGAACCTGTACGTAGTTACCGTCTTGGCACTATCGTTGTACGCAGCTTGTTTTCTGGTTGCTTTCCTCGGAAAACGTGGCTACGTGAGTTCGCTGACCCGATTGAGGACCAGGACCGATCGTATCCCCAACTGGTTGCTGATCATGCCCTTGATCGCCTCAACTCTGTTGCTCATAGTACTCTTCATCACATGGTTGCAGGATCTCCTTGGCATTCCGAGTGGAAACTTTGTTCTTCCCACGCCCATTCTCTTCTCCGCACTAACCACGTCGCCCATATCAGAAGAGTTGAACTTCAGAATAACGACACTTGGATTGATAATCGCCATACGATCAATCTTCTTTTCGCAAGTTCAAGGAAGTCGCGGGATGCGTATAGTCTGTTCGTTCTTGTCGCCAGACCTTGCGAAGACGAACGCAGGACTTGACAGCGTCGCTTCCGTCGGTTTGAGGCATGGCATCCACTGGTCGGAATGGATAATGCTCGGGCTCAGTTCGGCGGTCTTCGGTTACGCCCACATCACTTCTGGTTCAACTTGGGAAATAGGCAAAGTGACAACAGCAGCAATCGCCGGGTTCGTAATGGGACTCGCCTTCCTCATCTACGGAGCCTATACAACGATACTCGTCCATTGGTTCTTCAACTACTACACCCAGATATCATGGATTGGGACGCTCGCATTTGATCAGTCCAGCCCAACCTATCCCATATACGCAGCTCTGAACAATATCGTAGGCGGCTGGGCAGATTTAGTCGGTCTATTTGGATTCGTCCTCATTGCATGGTATTTCTTATGGAGTAGACAGAGATCAGGAGGACCAGCGGGCACAGACCAACCATCTTTATAAGAAACAAAGATGATAAAAACGCAAAATTGGCAGGCTTAGGAGACTTGCATCACCGCCAAGTCATATAGCCCCCGCAGCGCTTTCTCGAACCCGACAATCAAAGTCGGATCCATCAAAGTTGACAAGACCAGAAGCTTCTCTGAGTAAGGACAAGGAATTTGCGATCTCAAAGGCTTACGATTCTCTTGTGGAAGAGCCTAGGATGCAAGAGTTCTGGGAAAAGAACAAAGTGTATGGCTTCGACGCCAATGAAACAGACAAGCCAAGTTACAGTATAGACACTCCGCCACCATATCCGAGCGGGGATTTTCATGTTGGAAATGCTCTCAATTGGTCATACTTCGATTTTGCCGCCAGATATCGCCGGATGAAGGGATTCAACGTCCACTTCCCACAAGGCTGGGACTGTCACGGGCTCCCGACAGAAGTGAGGGCAGAGAAGACGCACAAGATCAGAAAGAACGATGTCCCGCCAGCCGAATTTGTAAGAATGTGCCGTGAACTAACCGAGGAGTACATCTCCAGGATGAAGCAGACGATTGTCCGGCTCGGTATATCCACCGACTGGAAACTGGAATACAGGACAATGGACCCATCCTATTACAAACTCACACAACTATCATTCATCAGACTCTACAACACCGGCCACCTATACCGGGGAGAGCATCCCGTGAATTGGTGCCCACGGTGCGAGACAGCAATAGCCGAGGCAGAAGTCGAGCACCAGGAACGACACAGCGTACTGTATTACATAGAGTTCGGCCAGGACGATCGGAAACTTGAGGTGGCGTCGACAAGGCCGGAACTACTCCCAGCCTGCGTCGCCATACTTGTCCACCCCGACGATCCAAGATTCAAACCAATAGTCGGAAAAAAGGCCACTGTTCCACTGTTCAACCAAGTAGTCCCGATACTAGAAGATCCAGATGTTGACTCTTCCTTCGGAACCGGAGCTGTCATGGTATGCACCTTCGGCGACAAGATGGACGTCAAATGGCAGAACAAATACAAACTTCCCCTCATCAGGGCCATCACAGAGAACGGAAGGCTGGCGGTAGAGGATCCACGCTTCAAAGGGCTTAGAACTGAAGAAGCGCGGAAGAGAATCGCCGAACTCTTGACGGGTCAGGAGAAGATAACCAAGACCGAGCCGCAAACACAAAGCGTAGGCGTATGTTGGCGATGCAAAACCCCAGTCGAAATAATCTCCCGACCACAATGGTTCATGAAGACAAGGGATATGACGGAAGACGTTGTTGAGAAGGCTGCCAAGCTCAGGTGGGTCCCCGAATATGCGAGGACACGACTCAACGACTGGGCAAGGTCACTGGACTGGGACTGGGTAATATCAAGGCAGCGAATATTCGCCACCCCCATACCAGTATGGTACTGCAAGGACTGCGCACGCATCATACTTCCAGATGAAAACCAGCTGCCCGTAGATCCTAGACAGGATTCTCCCCCAATCAAGAAATGCCCCAAGTGCAGCAGCTCAAGCCTCACAGGCGATAATGATGTGCTCGACACATGGATGGACTCGTCCATAACCAGCGCCATCCACGCCGGTTGGCCAAGACAAGATGATTGGTTCACAAAGCTCTTTCCAGCAAGTCTTCAACCAAACGGACTCGACATAATCAGAACATGGGACTACTACCTTCTGGTGAGAAGCCTCGCAATGTTCGGAAAACCACCTTACGAGACGCTTTTGATCAACGGAATGGTCCGGGGGACTGACGGTCGAATGATGCACAAGTCCTACGGAAACTTTGTCGAAGCCGACGAAGCCATGAACAGATACGGTGCAGACCCATTAAGACAATGGGCCGCATCGGGTGGATCAACTGGATCCGACATTCCCTTCAGATGGACAGAACTAGATCATGGAAAGAAATTCCTCACAAAGCTCTGGAACATAGCTAGATTCGTCCTCACCAGCACACCAGTAATCCCTGAATCAAGAGAGATGGACGAACTTCTTCTCTTAGACAAATGGTTGCTCGGAGCGGTGCAAGACCTCGTAAAACAAACCACTGAGCACTTCGAAAACTTCGAATTCAACCTTGCACTCGAAGCAGTCCGCGATTTCACCTGGCACACTCTCGCTGACGACTATTTGGAAGCAGTAAAGTATCGGCTTGCCCCCGAGGCAAATATTGACGATAAGAAAAGCGCCCAGTTTTCATTATACGAGACACTAGTTACCATTTGCAAACTCCTTGCGCCGATCTGCCCACACATAACTGAGGCCATATACCAGCAGGTTCCGAAATCGAACACGATGGCTCAAAGTATTCACAAGTCCGAATGGCCCACAGCAGAGACGAGCCGATTTGACGAGTCTATTGCGAAACAAGGGAGAGCTTTGCTCGAGGTGATAGCTCTCTCCCGAAGGAAAAAGGCGGACAGTGGACTGTCTCTAAAGACTCCGATACGTGCCCTCGAGATATACACGAATCCAGAACAACTTACAGTTCTGAGAGAGAACGAGGAGGTCATCCTCCGAACGTTGAAAGCCGAAAAACTCATCCTCGCCGAAGCACGAGATTTCCGTATCGAAATATCCACGTAAGTCGACGGGACAAAGTATACAACACAATGAGAGGAGAGTTGCGAGGCGGAAAATTGCGTTCCAGATGCATGGTTGATGGTAAACTCTTAATACAAAACTGGGCACGCTTTACAGTTGCAAGGCGAGTTTGGACTAGTCGCGCTAAGTATGAGGATAGTATTTTACAGGAACATACACCTGTAGCAAACATTTCTCGTACCCAGCCGGACAGGTTAATGCTCGCTACAGCAACCAAAAGGAAATAAAAGAAATGGAAGAAGGAGAATCAGAGGAAGGCGAAAAGGAAGAGGCAGAAGGCCAGGGAGAAGAGTCACAACCTGCCCGAGAAACCTTCCGGCAGGGATACGGAAGCGGCAGACGAAGAGCAAATCCAAGTACATCTTTCGGCGGAGGAGAGAGAAGGAGTAGTAGTGGGGGAGGATACGGCAGGAGAGAATACGGCTCCCGAGGAGACCGAGATCGAGGTCGAGATAGAGACCAAGACCGGGGACCAGTCCCAGTCGAGGAAGGACAAGAACTCACATTGACAATCGATGCTTTGGGGAGACGAGGAGACGGAATAGCACGCCTCAACAACTTCGTAATCTTCGTGCCGGGAGCACAAGCTGGCGACCAAGTAAAGGTCAGGATAACCACAGTGAGAGGCAGCTTCGCCACTGGCGAAATAGTCAGCTAAGCAAACAAAAGAGGTGAAAATATGAGAATTGGGGAACTAAAGCCCGGGATGAAAAGGGTAGATGTCAAAGGTAAGATTGTCGAGGTCGAAACACCACGCGACGTTCAGACAAAATTCGGTCCAGGCCAAGTCGCCACAGCAACACTACAAGACGACTCAGGAAGTGTTAAGGTGACACTCTGGAACGAAAACATAAGCAAAGTAAACGTCAACGACACTATTGCGATCGAGAATGGATACGTTGACAGTTTCAGAGGACAATTGCAGCTCAACGTTGGTCGATACGGCAAGATAGTCGTCAACCCTACCGCCGAAGCCACAATGTAAAACAACCAGTCCAATAGTGTCCGCTTCGTTTTTGTCGAACGGACCAAATCCTAACTTTTCTTTTGCAATATTCTACCATTAATAGAATGCTCCTAGGCAGGTTGGTGTACAACCCCTGGATTCCTGAAGTGTTTATTCTCGAAGTACAGGGGATGTGGTCCCAAAAAAGGGACTCTAAACCCTCAGGCTTTGAAGGTCTATTGAAGTGTTATCAGAGTCGGAGCTTGGAACGGTGCCGGAGTTGGTACCTTGGTTTCGAATGCCGATACCAGGTTTCGAAGAGCGTTAAGGTATTCTCTGTTATCGAAGTGCCATCCGTTCTTGTCGTCGAATTGTTCGTAGCTGAATGTTTGAGCTTCGATTGTCATTGGATCGAGGGCCATGTAGGAGAATCTGTCCAGTACTCCTTCCCGGACCCAAGATGATAACAATGTTATCAGATTGTTGACCTCTCCGCGAGGCATGTACATGCGAGCAGTGACCGAGTTGGCTCCCCGTATACGAGAGTAGTTCAATACGAATGGTAGTCTTTGCAGCCATTTCTCTCTAGCAGCTAGGTGGTGCTCGTCTGGATAGTCCAATCTGATCTCGTAGAGCTCCGAGACCTCCGGAGCATAGGGCAATATGTCGATGACATAATCCTGGACGAGACCCTTCTTTACTATGTTGTCGAAGCGATATTTTGCAGCCGGAAGCGTCACGCCAATCATCTGCGCAAACTCGGAAAGCTTCCTCCTAGCATTCTTCTCCAACTCCTTCAAAATCAAGAGATCGTTCTTGTCGAAACTTACCTTTTCCACCATGATCTCATTTGTCTGCTCCGAGTGCTTCTCGTCAGGTGCAAATTTCAACCACGCCTTCCATTCAAACTTCCAGGCCTTTTTCTTCGAGTCGTAGTACTCGAAGTTCGGTATTTTGGATCGGAAGTCTCCGAGCCAGAAGATCCTGTAGCTCGCAGCTATTCCCGACGCGATCAGCTGATCTAGGTATTGCTCGAAGTCTTGTCTATTATTGGATGGGATTGCCTGGAGAGAGTAGTAGCCGTTAATCTCTCCGGAGCACCGAATTACGCGCAACCAGTAACCAGGTATCTTGAGCGCTTCTCTAGCCAACAGTTCGCGCCCTGGCACCGGCGTCAATAGGACGACCCCCCTAGCTAATCCTATTCTGGAATGGTCTGGGCTAGCCCATGTTTGAAGGAGGCCTTCTCCCTCTAGCTTAGTTACTCGGGTGTAGACGGTTGGGTAGGGAACACCAGATTTCCGGGAGATATGCTGAAGGTTCCTCGGTCCATATTTTTTCATGGCACTGATTATCTTGATGTTCTCCTCATCAAGCAGCGAGGTTATACGGTGTATTCGGTCGAAGTATTCATCGGCTGTAGGTAGACTCATTGCTACCCGCTCAGTAAGACCTTATGAAGCCTAGATTGGAAGCACTTGTCTTTACTAGTTGTTCACATGGTTGAGGGAGTTTCGAATCGTTCATCATATCACTGAATATTTTGAATCGTGATAATATCGCCAGCCGATAAAAGCTTTTGAAATAAACTTTTATAATCGCTCGGGATTTCACCGTTTTCCTCAGTTTTTTGGTCCGTGCAACCACATACCCAATGTGTTCACAGATTCAGCAAAATATGGCTGCTTGTCTAGAAAGACGAAAGCAGGCTGGCTGTTAGCTTCGGAAAATTAAGGTGATGAAGCGAGAGTCGACAGAAATTGACTCAGCGTGTCGTCACTCCGTGCTGGTCCTGGTCGTTTCCGTCACCGTTTGTAATAATCTTCGCCGTTGGCTGGCCTGAAGCGGATCCTTCGGATGTGTTTTCCGAGCTGGTGCCAAGTGTATACCGGGAGAGCACCGATTTCCTTTGATCCTTCTCTACTTGAGCGACGACCTCGATAAATCCCTCAAGCCGTGTACCAGCGATCTTCTTCTTGAGTAATTGGTCCACTTGGAAGATGCCCGATTCATTATACATGCTAATCTCCACTATCACAGGCTTCCGCGTCGACCTTCTTATCCGAACATCTCGTATTGACATTGCTGACAGGGCATGGATGTCTTTCTTACCCGCTGTGAAGGGGATACGTGCCCTTCCCTCTTTCATGTCAAGCGCATCGGCCACGCGGACGACGCCGGCTTCGAGTGTGAACTGGGGTATCTCGGACTCATGAGCGTAGATAGTATGCAGCGCCTCCGCTGTGATAATAGCGCGTTCCCGGTCAGGATAAACACCCTCCAGAAGCCTGGGAATGATCTGTGCGGCGAGTCCTACGCTCAGGATGTGGTGGTTTTCACGGTGAGCTATCATTCCAAGGTCATGCAGAACCGCACCCAAGAAGACAACCACCTCAGCATCGTCATCGGTCAGCTTGTGATCGGTAACGATGCTTGGCTCCACTTTCGCTTCCTGAAGATTGCGAAGGATCTTCAGAGCGATATTTGCAACAATGGCAAAATGGACACGACCATGGTCGGAGAGGCCAAGTCTTCGAACGGCATTGACGTTGATACAGTCCCACAGGCTTTGTAAATACTCATCATTGTTCACCCGATCCAGGACAGCCTTCAGCTTGAGATTGTCGTTGTAGGGCAGATTAATCAGAAGTATTACACCAGACTGAGCAGCCGAGACCTGAATTCTGCAGTGCCAGGTTCAAAAAGATTCCCGATTAGGCAACTGCACACTAAAACTTTCAAAAGCCTCCTAGGAGACAAACCTGACCCGGTGAAAGCGACGATGATCAAGCTGGCAGATGTCGAATACAAGGTAAAGGAAAACACCGCCGAGATCACTATGAATCGTCCCAGCGTGTTGAACGCCCTCTCGAAAAGCATGTTCAGAGATCTTAGCCTCGCCGTCAAGAATGCTGCATCCGACAAATCTGTCGATTTCATAACTATAACAGGTGCAGGGAAGGCTTTCTCCGCTGGACTGGACATCGTACAGGTCGCGGATTTCAGAAGAAAATCAGAGGCGCGACAGTTCGTGTACGGACTAGTAAAGCCGTTCTGGGACACCTTCCTCTCCTGCGACAAAGTCATAATTGCCGTGGTCAACGGTCCAGCCTATGGTGCCGGAGCAGAAATCGCATTATTCTCGGACTTCGTGATCGCGTCGGAAGATGCGGTCTTCGCATTTTCAGGAGGACGCGTGGGAGCGTTGTGTTGTATTTCGGGCCTGCTCGGACCCTTAGTGATGAACGGTCGGAAGGTCGTCGAGATGAATCTGGCAGGCCAAGCGATAACCGCCGAGGAGGCCTGCAGGCTTGGAATGATCAATCGCGTCGTGCCTTCTGACAGAATTGGTCGAACAACTAATGATCTGAAACTAGAGCTGATGAAAGTCTCACCGAACTCGAACTCTAGCTTCAAACGGATCCAGAAAAGTGTCATCCCCAGAAAGGCATACATGACAGCTTACAAGGAATTATTCAAGACACTTACGAGTCAAAATTTCAGAAAAGGCGCAGAAGCATTCGTCAAGAAGACCCGACCGAATTATTACTCGTAGCCAAACCTAGGACCATTGGGTATAGATCAAGAGTAAACAAGGCCTTAACAACAGCTCCCGCCCTCATGAAAGGAGAAGAGGAGTAACGGGTTGAGAGGGAGAAACTGGAAAGGGAGAAGCGTTAGGACCGAGGTCAAGACTCTCGAATGCCCGAGATGCCACGAGCATGTCAGATTAGACAAGTACACGGCCCATATCACAACCTGCCCGCAACCTGTAGCTCCAACTAGTCCAACTGCGGCCTAGAACAGCTATTATTTCTTCGACATTCAGCCTTTAGCAACACCGATCGGGACCATACGGACAACCTTGGTCCCGATGCCGAGTTGGTGGCTAACCTCCGCCACTCGATCAACATCCTTGTAAGCGTCAGGCGCCTCTTCAGCCACAACCTCCATAGCGGCGGCTCTTATTACGATCCCACGCGCCTCTAGGGATTTCTTTAGGTCCGCTCCCCACCATTTCCGCTTAGCGGCCGACCTGCTCATGAACCGGCCAGCACCATGAGCCGTCGTTCCAAAGCTCAGTTCCATTGACTTCGGCGTCCCAACTAGAACCCAACTACTTGTACCCATACTTCCCGGTAACAAGACGGGCTGGCCTATGTCCCGATACTGTGCAGGAATATCCGGATGGCCAGGCGGAAATGCTCTTGTCGCCCCCTTTCGATGGACAAAGACTTTCTTCAGTCCCCCATCTACCTTGTGCTGCTCCACCTTCGCGATATTGTGACAAACATCGTACACTATCCTCATGTCCATCGAATCAGACGGTTTGGCGAAGATCTTCTCGAACGCCTGTCTAGCCCAATGAGTTATCATCTGCCTGTTCACCCATGCGAAGTTCGCTGCCGCAGCCATTGCGGGAAGATATTGTTCAGCCTCCGGACTGTTCGCTGGACAAGCTGCCAGTTCACGATCAGGTAGGTTGATGTTATACTTCCTAACCGCGTGCTCCATCACACGCAGATAGTCGCTGCAGATCTGATGACCGTAGCCTCGACTCCCAGTATGGATCAGGATAAGTATCTGGTCAGGCTTCGTGATGCCGAAACGATCCGCGACCGGCTTGTCAAAGATCTTGTCTGCTTTTTCTATCTCTACAAAATGATTGCCACTCCCGAGACTACCGAGCTGTGGTGCACCACGGGATTTGGCATTGTTAGAAACTTTGGAGGGATCAGCAGACTCTAGACATCCGCCCTCCTCTATTGTCTTTGGATCATCAGGCCAGCCGTATCCCTTGTCGACGGCCCATTCCACGCCGTCAGTGACAACCTTGTCAAGCTCCGATGTGGAGACCCGTATCTGGCCCTTGCTGCCGAGACCGGATGGGATCATATTGAATATCGTATCGACCAACTTGGGAAGGACCGGTCGAACTTCCTCTTCGGAAAGATTGGTTCGTATGAGACGCACGCCGCAATTGATGTCGTAACCGACACCGCCAGGACTGATCAGGCCCTCGTCATAATCCGTGGCAGCCACGCCACCAATCGGGAAACCATATCCCTCGTGTCCATCGGGCATTGTTATGCTGTACTTGTAAATACCGTCAAGGTGGGCGACATTGACGCATTGTTGGATCGTCATGTCTGTCTTCATCTTCGCGATCAAGTCATCGTCTGCATAGATCCGAGCGGGGACTTTCATCCCAGGATTGTAGCTTGTCGGGACTTCCCAAATATTTGGCGCGATCTTCTCCAATGGAATATGGGCGCTCGAACGGCCTGGATGCTGCTCTAGGCTTGTCATCTTGAGTATTGAACCTCCTATGGGGTGTTGGAAGCTGGATGAGTAGACGCTACCTATAAGTCTCATTTGGAAGGAATCTACAGGTCCAACAAGAAACGCAGAAGGACTCGGTCCCTTTCCTTTTGGATCGCCATCTGGTGATAGGTTACACCCTTCACCTCGATCTTCCGACCATGTTTTTCCGGATCGTAAGGTTCGCCGTTGGCTGTGCCAGTGAGATTGAGGCTGTCCTTGCCCTGATTTATTACGTGGACGCCGAATCTGCCGAGCGCCTTCCCATCTATCTCGAACTTCAATAGCAAGGTTTCAAGGAAGTTGTAGAGGAGCTCCTTCTCATCATGTCCCTCAACTGTAATGTCTTCAGTATTCCGAGGTGTGATCTTATCGGTGTACATCATAGTCTCGAAGAGGGCGATCCCGGCTTGGGCGAAAGCCCGCTCCATCGTTGGACCCCAGGCTTCAACGAAGGCATCTGTCATATGATCTAGGAAACGATATCCTTCCACTTGATCGCCCCTCAAACCTTGCAAAGTCAATCGTCCAAGAATTTGATGAGATGTTGGAACCGTTTATTAGGTCAATACAAAACGGGGCTTGCGACCTGAAGGCAACCAGGGGTAGTGCCGGGATAACTCCGAAACGGAGTCCCGTGGGCTGAGTGGATTAACCCCTGATTCATGGCATGTGTGGGTCTAGAAGCGCAGATCCCCTCTCTGTGGGGAGCGTTAGCCTTGAGAGCCTGTGGCCCTTATGGGCCGCGTGGGTTCGAATCCCACTCCCGGCGCCAATTCTCATCGGATAGACGTCCGTTCTCGCACTCGGTAGCGACTAACTAATACTCTTCCTGAACTCTTTGATCAGAGCCGTGGGAGTCGGATCGACCGCGCGTAGGAATGCGAGATAGATTGAGACGTAATCGAGGAAGAAAATAGGACAGAGAAGACCCCCTAGGCGAGACTTGCTCCTAATACGAACATCTAACGCTTCAGTCTTAGTCGCTTCTTTGATAGTACTCCTGAACCCATCCATAATTTTGCGTTCAAAAGCAGATTCACCAGAGTCACGGATCAAAACAGGGGTTAGGTCGTTGGCCTCATGCCATGCCTCGATCTCATTATGTCCTGATTCTGGGAGTAGGTCGAATTTCGCAGGGATCTTACTATTCTCATTCAATTGATTCTTGAAACGGCGAGCGACACACCCCATGCGTTGCAACGCATACACAACAGGGAGATTATCTTTCAATGAGTAAGCGAACTGTTTGGCCTTGTTTCCGGATGAGTCGTTGGTAGAAGTGTAAAGTCGACGCAATACTGAGATTTCTTTTGCCGCCTCGCCTACTGCAGGTAGTAGTCTACTTGCCAAACCTGCCTCCTTCAAAACAATCGAACAAGCCGAGACCATTTGATACAACGCAGACCGAGGGGATACGCTAGGACGAATAGTGAGGAAAGGACGTTCATATCGCCTGCACAAGTCTATCAGGCGACCTCCTGTGCTGATCGCAAAAGCGAGACAGTCACGCGACTTGGCCGCCTTATACAAACTGAGAGTCTCAGTTGTTTCACCCGAGTAGCTCAATGCCACCACCAGAGTGGTCTTGTTTACGAATCTCGGAAGTCTGGCATCACGTACCACGACAGCGGGAATCTTCAACCGGTCAATGAGCCAGTCAATGATAACATCTGCAGCTATAGCGGAGCCCCCCACGCCACCAAAGACAATTTGCTCGATCTCCCGATCGATGGTTATTCCTTGTCGGTTCTCCATAGACAGAGGGTTCAGGAGAAGTTCGGGGGAACTGTCAACTGCTCCTAGCATTCCTGAGGGATCAAGGCGAGCAATCACTCTAGGATTGTCGAGTACTCCCTTCTTCATTGTGGACTACAGAAAAATTCCGCCATTGGAATGTAAGGGTTAGCTGGAAACGCAGAATTGGTCAATCTGTAACAACAGATATCTCCTATTCATCCTCGACGTTTTGGGCATGCTGAAGTTACCACGGGGAGGAAGGAGTTTGACCGTAGCTCTTCCCGGAAGCTTGACTAGGGACATACCCCATTTGAGAGAGAAGACTGCGAGGATCGGTTTGATTGGTAGGAGCCTAGCAATTTTCAAAGTTGACCGAGCAATAATCTATCGCGATGAACCGTCTCAGAAGGCAAACGTAGAAGCCACATTGCTGGAGAAGATACTCAGATTCCAAGAAACGCCGCAATACCTCAGGAGACACTTGTTCAAGCTTGAGCCTGACCTCCAGTTCACCGGAACATTGCCGCCTCTAAGAATTCCGAGTCATCCCGACCGGGTTGATCCGAATCCAGGTCAGATTAGAGAAGCGGTTGTCATTTCGTCAGGTTCGATGTCAAAGGTTGATGCAGGCTACGGTCAACCGATTACGATACGAACGAGACTTCCGATGAAACGAAGGGTAACTGTACGGATCAGTCAGACAAGACCAAATCTGGAAGGGGAATTGGTCGAGGCTGACGGGTTACGTATATATTGGGGGTTTAGGGTCAACCGAGAAGACGTCACCCTAGCAGAGCTCGTCAAGAGGAAAGATCAAGACTTGACAATATCCACCTCAAGAAAGGGCAAGGACATACGGGATGTCATGGAAGAATTCAATCCGAGATGGACAACCTCCCGACATCCGTTGCTACTCTTCGGGTCGCCCGACAAAGGAGTTCCGGAGATACTGGCAGACAGCTATGCAAGAGTCGAAGATGTCGCGGATTTCAACTTGAACATGATACCCGGGCAAGGTGTCGATACTGTGAGGACGGAGGAAGCACTTATGGCGAGCCTCGCAGTTCTGAACATTCTCGATAGAGAGGACGCCTAGCAGATGGGTCATAGAAAATGGAGCGCGCCAAGAAGAGGATCCTTAGCCTATCTTCCACGCGGCAGAGCTTCCCACTGGACCCCTCGAATACGTTACTGGCCAGATTACGACGGAGCCCCGCGATTGCTGGGCTTCTCCGGCTTCAAGGCCGGTACGACCCACGTTACGATTACAGATAACCAACAGGGATCCTTGACCTTCGGCAAGGAAGTGGCACTGCCGGTCACTGTAGTAGAGACACCACCACTGGCCATCGTTGGATTACGATTTTACGAAAAATATAATGGCGCGCTGCGAACGTTGGGCGAGGTTTGGGCACAGGAGCCAACCAAAGATCTAGGTCGGTCGATCAAGGTGCCAGAGAAATTCGATATGGACAAAGGCTGGGAAAAGATCGGACGCGCAAAGAACAAGATAGTTGAAGTTAGGGCAATTACCGCGAGTCAACCCAGACTCGCGAAGACAGGGCAGAAGAAACCCGATCTGCTTGAGGTGAAGATAGCAGGGGGCTCAAGCGAGCAGGTCTTCGACTATGCGAAGGGACTGATCGGGAAGGAGATCAAACTGTCGGAAGTCTTCAAAGAAGGGGGCGAGGTTGACGTAATCGGAATCACAAAGGGCAAGGGGATTCAGGGACCAGTCAAGAGATGGGGAATCAAGAAACTCAAGCATAAGTCGAGAAAGACTGTCAGAGGCGTGGGCTCGATAGGCCCTTGGCACCCGCACTTCGTGATGTATTCCGTACCACGAGCCGGACAAATGGGCTTCCACCAGAGAACAGAGTATAACAAGCAAATTCTTCGCATAGGAGGAAACGGAGCAGATGTCACCGTGAGAGGAGGATATCTCCACTATGGACCGATCAAGACTGATTATGCAGTAATCCGCGGAACAGTGCCCGGACCAGCACGAAGAATGGTGGCGATACGAATACCGGCACGTGGAAACATCGAGGCCGAGCCACCCAAGATCGAGTCATTCAACCTTTCATCCAAACAGGGAGCGGGCGCCGGCCGATTAGAAGGATAGACTAGAGTTGAGCTCCAAGAGCGTCAGGATCATCGGGGTCGACGGGAAGGATGCCGGGGACCTTGAGCTACCGGAAGTATTCAAGAGTCCTGTTAGATTGGACGTAATCAGTAGAGCGGTAATCGCCCAGCAGTCCCGCAGATTCCAACCCCAAGGAAGAAACCGGATGGCAGGCAAGAGAACCACCGCGGAATCCTTCGGAGTCGGAAGAGCACTCTCCAGAGTCCCACGTATCAGTGAGCCCCCACTATCGGGACAAGGCGCATTCGCCCCTGGAACAGTCGGGGGACGACTGGCATTTCCACCGACACCGCTGAAGAAGCTGATCAAACAGATCAACCGGAAAGAAAGACGTTTAGCGTTGAGATCGGCAATCGCCTTCACCGCAAGCAAAGATGCCGTTAAAGAGCGCGGGCACAGGTTCGACGAAGAGCTAGATTTTCCACTCATCGTCTCCGACGATATAGAAAAGTACTCCAAAGCCTCTGAAGCGAAGGCGTTGATGACGACCCTCGGCGTCTGGGATGATATCGAGAAGGTCCAGGATACCGTGAAGATACGCAATCACAAGAAGAAGCATCGAATTGGACCATTGGTCGTGGTGAGTGATTCAAGGACGGCTGGGAAAGCGTTCGGAAACCTAGCAGGAGTTAATGTCGTCACGGTAAAAGATCTCAGCGTTGAGGACTTAGCGCCCGGGACAAGACCCGGTCGACTGACAATCTGGACAGAGAGTGCTGTCAAAGAATTGGGAAGTAGAGAGTGGTAGAGGAATGGCTAGATTATCCCCGGAGGAAGTCATCTCTTACCCGGTAATGTCCGAAGACAGCGTGAAACTGATCGAGACGGAGAACAAGATCACTTTCATCATCGATGGCAGGGCAAACAAAAATGATGTCCGACGAGCCGTCGAAGAATTATACGAGGTCGAAGTGTGGAAAGTTCACACGTTGACTGCGCCTGATGGAAGAAAGAAGGCCTACGTTAAGCTCAGCCCAGAATCCAAAGCCTCCGACTTGGCGGTAAAGCTGGGGATACTGTAAGGTCGCGTTTTGAAAATTGGGAAAGAATATTCTTGTTCAAAGGCGTGGGCGGGGCACACCAGTATTCAGGGCACCGACCCACCGCAGAATATCGGCTGTCGGTTATAGACAAGCCAACGGAGGAGGACAGGGGATTGTCAAGGACCTATTACACGAAGCTGCAAGGGGAGCGCCCTTGGCACTGTTCAAACTGAACGAGGGTCATGAGTTCTACACGACAGCCCCTGAAGGGTTGTGGGTTGGACAGCGGATCATGATCGGTTCTGAGGTTCCGACCGAGACTGGGAACATCAAGCCAGTTGGAAGGATCCCGGAGGGCACCATGATATGCAACCTGGAAGTTAGACCCGGAGACGGTGGTCGGATGGTTCGATCATCAGGTGGATATGCGTTAATCGTTGCACACACGCCCCAAGGAACGGAATTGCGAATGCCATCCGGGAAATCAATTTACATGGACGATAATTGTAGGGCCATGATAGGTATCGTCGCGGGCTCGGGTCGGACAGAGAAGCCGTTCCTTAAAGCAGGACCAAAATTCTACCTGCAACAGTCCCGTGGTAGGAAGTGGCCGGTTGTGAAGGGACAAGCAATGATTTCGGCCTCGCATCCGCACGGTGGAGGACGGCACAAACACGCGGGCAAACCCACGACGGTTGGAAGATGGACTCCTCCAGGACGAAAAGTGGGAAACATTGCGGCACGGCAGACTGGACGTGCGAAGAGGAAGGTGCGTTAACCTTGGCAAGGTTAATAGTCAGTATTGCGCAGAGGGGACTGGCTAGATAATTGCCCCGAGTCTTCACTTACCGTGGACATACCGTGGACGAAATTCGATCCATGTCCATGGATGAGTTCATCAAACTACTTCCTTCTAGGCAGCGCCGCAGCTTGACAAAGGGGTTGACGAATGAACAGAGGACACTTCTGGAGCACATCCGGGCGGCCAAGAAACAGAATGGTGGTAACGGTGGAAAAGGTGGAGTGGCATCACCGGTCAAGACGCAATGCCGGGACATGATCATAATCCCAGAAATGATCGGGCTGACACTGCATTTGCATAGTGGGAAGGAGTTTACTCCCCTGGAGATAAGACCGGAGATGATCGGGCATTACATCGGAGAGTTGGTAATTACGAACCAGAAGGTTGTCCACGGTACGCCAGGCATCGGCGCCTCTAGGTCAAGCATGTACGTCCCGCTCAAGTAAGGCTCGTAGGGATCGCTTAAGGAACGGGCCCCCGACCCCAGTTCTCTGGCTGGCCGTACTTAGCAGGACTGTTCTGAATGAGCTGAGCATATGCCAGATCGAATCTCCGCTCACAAGAGTGTTTTTAGACGGTATCCTCTTCTAGATTGTCGGGGGCCACAAACGCCCGCCTCGAGAGAGCCGGGCTGAGAGAAGATATTTTGATCTTCACGATGAGGCTTAGGGTGTTAGTGACGCGGGCAACAGCCCCCTTTGGAATCTCTGGCCGTCGCCTTGTGTGTGTTCCGGTCCACGAAGAAATCAAGAACAGAAGTATTGAAGATACGCCGTTTCCTTAACCAAGACATTCCTTGGGCCACTGTCAAGCCTTTTAGGAGAACAGTTGTCCGAGACAGTTTTGAAAGGCGCAGCCATGACATCGACGATTGATCAGCGGCTGAAACTGGCAACCCGAGGGACAGTCGAGATACTGCAGACATCAGAGCTCCAACGGCTGCTGGAGCAGAAGAATAATCCGCGAGCCTACTGGGGATTCGAATGCTCTGGGATGATGCACTTAGGCTTCGGCCTTGTGTGTGGGGACAAGATCGGACAGATGCTAGACGCTGGGTTTGAGTTCATCGTCTTTCTCGCGGACTGGCATTCTGTAATCAACAACAAGTTCGGTGGAGATCTGGAGAAGATTCGTAAGGCGGGCGAGTACTTCAAGCACTGCTTCACTGCACTGGGACTGACGCGGGAAAGAGGACGACTCGAGTACAAGTGGGCCTCAGAATTGGCCGGGAGCCCGGACTATTGGGAAAGAGTAATCAGAGTTGGCAAGTCGACTACGACGCAAAGAGTGATGCGTGCTTTGCCCATAATGGGGCGAGAGTTGAAGACCATCGAAACAGAGGCGGCCTCACTCTTCTATCCGTGCATGCAGGTCGCCGACATCTTCCAGATGCAACTAGACATCGCCTGTGCCGGGATTGACCAACGGAAAGCCCATGTTCTGGCTAGAGAGGTTGGAGAGCGATTGGGCTGGGGAAAGCCGATATGCATACACACGCCCTTGTTGATGGGACTCGCGGGAATCAGCATGCTAGAAACCAGCAGTTATGATGAAGACCCGAAAATCAGCCAAGTTATTGCAGCTAAGATGTCAAAAAGCAAGCCGGAAAACAACATCCTAGTTCATGACCAACCTGAACAAATAACTGACAAGCTCCGACGGGCCTACTGCCCACCAAAAGTCGTAGACGGGAACCCGATCCTACAGTACTACAAGCTGCTCATTTTCCCCTTCTTCAACGAAGTTGTTATCGACAGGAGCGAGAAATATGGAGGAAACCTGGAGCTCCATGCCTATTCTGATCTAGAAGAAGCCTATCGAGACGGAAAGATACATCCCCAGGACTTGAAGAGCAACATGGCCAGGCTGTTAGCTGACAGACTTGGTCCCGTCAGGGAATACTTCCACAAGCACCCCGCTCCCTTAGAGGAAATGCGTAAGATTGAATCGTCAACCCAGGAAAAAACTTCGAAGTATGACTCCGCCTAGGTCAAGACCCAGGCGCGGACCTCGACGAGCAATGTACGCTCGGAAGCTCGAAGAGGCGGAGCGATTGTTTGGGGACCTACGTGAAATGTCTGACAAGGGAATACCGATCATTGTTGAAGGGAGAGAGGACGAGAAAGCACTCCGTAGCCTAAACGTAAACGGAACGATCCACTGTCTCAAGGCTCGTGGAGAGTCGAGGTTCAGCTTCGTTGACAAACTCACCGGTACGGAAGATGTCATTCTATTGACTGATTTTGACCGAGAAGGAAAAGAGTTGCGATTGTGGCTGTATGACGAGTTGACCAGACGCAGGATAAGGGTGGAGGACAAGCTATGGAGACGAATTCGAGCTTTGGCCAAGGCAGAGGTTCATGCAGTCGAGGAGTTGCCTAGCTTCTTGAGGACGGTCAAGACCAGGGCCTTATCTTTCGGCTAAATCGTCCCGGATCTACAAGTGTTCAACCTTCGCTATACTAAATGACTTGCACAAGGTGATAACCCATCCACCAACTGCATCGGTGGCTGACATTCCGCTCCGTTGCCTCTTTATACGTCGAGGGTCAGATGACTTGATCGAGACCGAAAGATGAGGGCAGAAATCCCGATTTCAGGCATCTTGTGAGATAGGGTTTTCGCCTTGGAAGGATCATCCTGTTTTGACATGAAAATGTCATACTCGACCACATCCAAACTGCAAAGCAATAAATCGGCTGCGCCTGCACGTAGGCAACTTCTGCGGCTCTCGCTTTGAGGCGTAGCAGGCTAGAGATCATTAGAGGAATCCTTGAGACTGCGCGCCGCGGTGCTACTAAGACGAGGATAGTCTACAAGTCAAACCTGAACTTCAAATTGGCAGACGAATGCCTAGCACGATTACTCAAAGCTGGTTACATAACCGTCCACCAAGGGAATGATGGTAGGGCCCAGTTCTCGACAACCGAGAAAGGAATGAGCTTTCTCATTGAACTGACAAGGCTTGCTAAAGCTGTGGACGAGATCATGAACTTGGAAGAAGAGAACAAACCTGTTGAGCTGGTCCCGAAACTCGGAAAGAGCTACTAGATCAGAAGTTCGGACCACTTTGGTTTCGATCTTTGTAGATGCTTTTACTAATGCCTACTTCGTTCGCGACGTCCGGACAAACTACGACCATGGTGAGATATTGAATCTATCGTCATAGTGAACGAAGCATTAGCGGTCTCTAGTGGCGGATAGTGCTACTTGCTGGGCTTGGCTTTGGGGTTCTTTCCAGCTCGGCCGTTGAAGTAGTCGCGCAGCATCTGCTCGAAGAAGATCGAGAGACCACCGACACGGCCATGGTAGACCTTTTGCACTTCGTCGCGCACTAGGTTTTCCGCTTGGTCGCTGAGCGATATCATCAGTTTGCCCAAGCTAATCTTGTATAGCTGGGATTAGCCGTAACATGTTCATTCTTATTGACAAGAACAGCACTACTTTGAACGCAGAAACAGTGCTGATTTGATCAATTGTTGACGTCAATCTCAGATAATTGCCGTGTTCAGTTTAACTTTCTACATCAAAATTCCACGAACGCTGGTATATTCCATTATATACACTGCTTAACGGCTATGATCACGTTAGCCAAACGCACACTCACGCCCAACAAAAAAGGAATAATCTACTCTTCCTGTCCCACGATGGTAAATTGTGTGGTCGCTAGTGTGGATTGTCTACACTTAATCTGACTCGACGATTTCGTTTATAGTTACGGGACGCCTATCCGATCCGATTGAGTGTCAGAATAAGCCTACAGGGCGCTGGTCTAGACTCATCTGACCATAGGGTTGACTAAGACTTTGAAGCAAGACTCCGATGCGCCGGGGAGTCATGAGCAGCCACTCCATCGGAAGATCAACATACCGATCTTTTTCGCTGGAGTCATCGCCGGAATACTAGCAATAAGCATGGATCCCTGGTGGACATTGCAGGGCGAAGGTTCTAGCCAGATCATAACCTTGCGAGTCTCACCGTTCTATATGGAGACCTACGCCACAGGGCTCGGGGTAACGACACCTGCGGCCGTCGCGATCGGGGTTCTAACTCGGACCCTAGTTGGGGTCGCGTCGCTGCTTCTGATTATCTCTTCCATCAAGCCAACTGTTTGGTGGAGAAATCTTGCCCAGTGGTTCAACATTACAGCTGTGGTACAGATGTTTCTGAGTCTTGCCATATTGATCAATACGGCTCGACAGGAAATATTGGCTGAGTATGGAATCTCGCTACCGTTGTATGGTCGGGTACGTTTCCCGGCCAACGTTCTTGGATTGGATTTACGATTCTATCCATCGCCCGTCGTAGCGGCCGGTTTCAGTGGATTGTTCTATGCAGGAGTATCTTGCCTTGGCTTGGTCACTATGGAGCGCTTGATGAGTTTGAGATCGATCGAAGAATTATTCAGGATTGGCGACATTCGTGAGTTGGATCTCTTGCCACCGTACAAGAGAGTATGGATGTCTTCTGGCGATAAGGGATTGAATCCTTTGTCAGAGGATCCAGAGAGAGTAACAGACGAACAGTTGATGGTCTCGTTCGGCAATATTTTCCGAACCGTTGAGCCCGGAGGAATAGTGAGAATATTGTTGCCGTCTTGGGCTGGCTGGGTTGGCGACCGGATTCGGGGCTTGATCAAGTCCGTGGGTTTCAATCTGGAGACGACTACTGTTGTACATGAGCAGGGACAAGACGAGATTGAGCTTCGACTCAAGAAACCTGTTGAATCGATTAAGCCGGTGAGACGGGAGCCGGAAACAGTCGTTGGCTCCGTCGAACGGTCTGATAATGTCTCAGACCATGAGTCACTGATTGGGGGGTTGGAGGTCAATGTTGCGGAGGCGATTGTCGAGGAGGCGCCGCCTATTCAGGTTCAATCCTCAATGGTCGACTTGAAGCCTCAGGTCTGGTCTCATTCCAGGCAGGTCAACAAGAGGGAGATTGCAATGGTTAGGTCTGCTGCGAAAGTGATTGTGAATCACGGTTCTCCAATTGAATATCGCGAGTTATTGAGCGGAGTCTACAGGGACTTGCTGGAGTTCAGCACTGGCGACTTCGGCTCTATCCGGGAGATCGAGACGGCCTTGTTGCGACACGTTGGACAGGAGCTGGTGTTGATCGTTGAAGAGTCACAGGGTGGCGTTTTGCGGAAGTGGTGGATCGGGGATGAACCCGTTGCCGATAGTCCGGCTCCGCAATGGGAGAAGTTGGAGCGGATGAAGACAATCGCAAAATTAGCGGAAACTCGTATGAAAGGGCTGCGAGAGAAATTGCATGGGGATAGGAAATCCGGCTACAGGAAGCGGCGCGCTTACGATGATGAATAGCTCCTTGTTCTCTATAGAATAATATCTTGTCAACTTCGGATTACTGTGGCAAGTCCACACGAGTAACATGTGACTTATCGATCCCTTCTCATGGCAACGAGGGAATAGGATCGCAGAAAAATGGAAAGCCTCAAAACAAAGCTCCAACAACTTCCAAGCAAGAAAGTGCCAGCACTAGCACTTGTCGTCGTCGCAATCGCAGGAATGATCATGGGGGTCATAGCGGCCAGCACGATAGTTACCAACAACTCATTCACCGGTGAAGTTGGAACCTATCACAATAACACTGGGACCTACAGTCCGGCAGACAACGGCCTGTTCGTGGTCTCGAACCCGTTCTCCAGCAACATCACCACATCCGTTACTTTCGGCGCATCGGGAACAAACAAGGTTCTCATGAACACATTGGTTGCAGGCGACTGGTGTGAGAAACTGACCTTCACCGGAGTCGGAGGAGACGGCGCAACCCACAACGGACACGTCACAGTTCAGAATGGAACCGGCCCAACAGGCGGGACGTTCCTGAACAGTCTCAACGCGCAGGCATTCACCCTCGTTGGTGGCGGTGGCAGTGCTACTGGAACGGTCACCATGTACTTGGATCTCGGAAGCGGCACAATTGGAAACCCAATAACGGTCTACGTAACTACCAGTTGAAGGATGAAGTCGGCAGGCCCAAAGTACTACTATCAAACCCCTTTTTGCCCAATCTTCTTCCGGGCAACTGAAACTTTTCTCGGTGTACCTCGAACTAGTTTATTGTTTTGAGAGCATGTTCTAGGGAAGCATAGTTTCTCTGTGTATTCTAGAATGTCGGACTTTTGTATTATTGGACTGTTAACTTGTAAGAGAATGGTGGAGTCGGCAGGGATGAGCTACCGAGGTCGAACTTGCATTCGATTGCTTGGCCTGGTGTGACGGTTGCTCCAGTGGATAGGTAGACCGGTCCATATGTCGCCTGAGAGCCTATGCTCGTGAATAGGTAGAAAGTAACCGTGAAGCATGTGCTGCTCGGGGCGGTCGCAGTTGTATTGACTTGGACGTCGAAGATTATGTCGCCGCCAGTCAGAGCTGTGTTCGCCAATGTGCCAGAGCCGTAGGTGACTGGTGAGCCACAGGAGGTGCCGGCAGCAGAGGCGGTAGAGGTTTTCGAGAATCCCTTCGCCGTTACTAGAAGTTGGTTATCCGTCTTGTTTAGGCCTCCCGCTTCGCTTGTATAGCTCGTGGTCTGTGCGACGGAATTGACTGCCCAAGCAACCATGATCAACATGAGGAAGATCTTGATCGCGAGTAGGATTGGTGCTCTTGCTATTGTTTGGATTCCCATTATCTACCACTTCTAAGTGGTCACGCTCGTGGCGTATGAGAATGGAGAGTATGGGAGGGATGAACCGATGTCGAACTGGCAATCGATCATTTGGTTCACTGGTGGAGGTGCGGCACCCGTTCCGATCCAAACCGGACCAATAGTCGTCAGAGCTCCACCATTTGTGGTGTAGGTTAGCGATACCTGCCAGCAACCGTTAGCAGGTGTAGTTCCTGTTGTGTTTAGCTGAACGTCGTAGATCATGTGCCCGCTTATGACTCCAGGTGTTGCTGTTTCAGCCACGGGCCCGAACTGGACGGCGCTAACACAGGCTGCTCCGTTGGCAGCGACTGTCGAGGCGGCCTTGGAGAAGCCTCTGTCCGCTCCGGAAAGCGCGCTGACGACGTTCAATTCCCCGCCTAGGAGTGCGCGATAACTGGTTGATGCGATTGAGCTTGTGGCGGCGTACGCAAGTAGGACGGTTGATAGGATGAGCTTGAAGAGGAGAAAGCCACTAATCGGACGAGATAGTCTAGTTTTCGGCAAAATGGATGTATCTTCGAAGGGACGATTGGGCCCCGAGAGGCTGTTTGAGGGTTCAGTAACCGCTGATAGACGTTTCTGGTTACCGGTGGTGACGGCCATAAGTGATGGACGGTGATATGACTGTCTAAAGCAGCTTGTTGGGCTTGTTTTGAATGGATGTTTCCCGCTGTATACTTAGATATACTAGGGTTGCTTGCGTGATCTGTTCAAATCTATTCACGACGGCCCACCGAGAGGGCAAAACCGTTGTTTCATATCCCGGTTCAGCAGTTACAGTGGCTAAGTTGAAACATCAGAGAATAATACTAGCATTACTCCTACTGCTTGTTGCCGCTTCACCAATGCTCGTCCAGGGCGCACAGAAGGCATTGTCAAAGCCGGCCTCTTCCACGACCAGCCAGGCTTCCGATAATGATAGTGACGATGTCAGGGCTGGGACCAATCATGAGGTTAACGATACCGGGGAGCATCATGACAATGAATCAGTGACAGGAGCCGATCATGAGGAGAATAAGACTGCAGGGCACGTCGATGACGACAATGACAATGAAGATGCGACCGATGTGGACAATGCTCATAGTGTCAATCCGAGCGAGAATGTTACGATAACCCATTGCTTGGACAACTCAGTGGTCGACTTGACCATCCGGATAGTGGTAGTCCCAGCTGAGGGTGCGAACGTGACGATAACACATACTGTGACTCCGCCGAGCGGGCACATGTTCACACCGCTAACTAGTGCCGTCGTGCCCACTTGCTAGGCTAGCAAACCGGACGCCGGATAACTTCCTCGTTTTTTCTCTCCTCTATTCTGGCTAGAGACTCGGGACAGGTAGGGATCAGTGTTTTGTGTCTTGGGACGATTTTTGATCTTGCTCCCTTTTTTCTAGAGATGGTGTAGTTCTGCCGGTCGTTTTTGAGGTTCTGCATTAAGGAATGATTCTGTTCTATGGTATTGTTATCGTTGGAAATTGACATTTTCGTGAGGGGCTAGGGGTTTTCAAGGGGTTTCATAGGGGATTTCAGGGGGTATTCGATTTTTGAGATCGAGCGAATGAGAGGTTTTTCGTGGAAAGCTTTCTTGGGGGATTTGGTTGGGGTTGATCGGGGGATTCTCCTGTGCTGCTTTCATGCTAGCTGGATTCTGGTGCCGACGCTGCCCTGGGTGTAAGCATGGGGCATCTCGTGACTGATGAGATGTGTGGCTTTCCAGCCGGTGCAATGCCCTGGGATTATGATGTCTGGCTGAATTGTTGTCAAGTCCTTGATTGTATGTGGAATGATCTCTTCGAATATTCCACCGGTTAGATGCATTCCGCCGATGAACGCATGTACTTTATCGATACCTGTTATTCGCTGGGCGTTGCGGAGGACGTTTACTACGCCGGAGTGGCTGCAGCTGGAAGCGACGACTAGTCCTTTCCCGTTGATGTGGAAGACGACCCCTTGATCGTCCCAGATCCAAGGATCCAATTCCCAATTATCATCGTCCTTCTCCTCGTACTGGTAAGGGAATCCATTCTCATACTCTGTAACACGATCGACCTGTCCAGTGACTAGTGCTTGATCGGATAGGAGGAAGCTAGGGGCTCGACTGTCAATGATCTGGACATCATTCTTTTCCAAGGCTTGACGATCAGGTGGTGGCATATGTATTTCCTGTCCGGATGGGAACTTGATCTTCCGGTTCTTCCATGCGTCCGGATGCAATACTAACGGGAGGTTCTTCTTACCAAGGCTGTGTATGATGCCCAGTAGACCACCGTGATGATCCGCATGTCCATGTGATAGGACGATGGCGTCGAGCTCGGTTAGTTGTATGCCGAGGACTGCTAGATTATGGATTAACGTGTCGGGAGCTAATCCTGCGTCATAGAGGATGGTTCGACTGGTGCCTTTTTTCCGGATTGTGAAGAGTAGGGAGTATCCATGCTCTGCTCGTAACTGTGGCCTCCCGGACCAATCCCAGGTCAACGGCGGCCTATTGACATGAGCTGTTGAAGGGAGGAGAATGTCAATGGTGTTGTCGATGAGGATGGTTACCTCCAGCGAGTCGATGGTCTGGAGACGTAAGATGTCTGTGTAGGGGCTGGTGAACTTGAGAGACGTGACCCTGTTGTGCGATCGTACCGCGTTGAAGCTGATTCCGTCGGATCGGCACAATTGCTCGAGAGACCCCCCTTGGTGACAGGCTAGATTTCGAAGGCTAGGGGTACCTCGAAGATTCGCACATTGGGCTCTGAACCATGGGTTCTAAAGATCTGGACCGCGAATGGAACCCTACTATTCTTGCGCATTTGTTCCAGTGCTTCCCTGCTCTCCCAGAGAGTAGATATTCGGTAGTGTCCCTCCTCACTTGTATCGTGTAGGAGCATTGACCTCTTCCAGCCTGGGGGTTTTGGCTGATCCTACTGAGGCGTACATTGCGAGAAACTCGGAGGTTTTTGTTTCGGAAATCTTTCCCTCAACGACGGTCATAACCTGCATGGTTTCAAGGGACGAAGCTGTTTGACTAATAAGAAAGATGGATGAGGAGGATAGTTATCTTCGAATTCCCTGCGCGGACTTTCAGTCGGTACAGGACTTTGTTGAGACACTCCTATTAGTGGGCTGTCGCAAGGAAGACTGGTTCGAGTTGGCCAAGGAGCGTCGCTCAAGTCCTCTACGTTTCCTTGGCGCGATCGTCGTGCTGTTTCTTGTCGGGCTCATTATCTATAATGGGATAATATTGTTGGCGCCTGCTCAGCAGTCTACTAGTGACCTATCCAGCAATCATAGTTTCGTGGTGTCTTTGACGAGCTCGGCTTGCTGGAACGGATTGATCGGCGGACCCTACTCTGGAGACAGTAGCGTTCAGGGTTGTGGGTCACGATCATGGACTATTACCGATAATACAGTGAATGTTTCATTCCAGACCGCAGATGGCTTAGGGAAATTGTCCTTGACGATTGTGAAGGATGGCCAGACTTGTCTTCAGAAGAACGCTAGTGCCGGATCGGTTAATGGAGCATGCTGAGACTCGAGCTTGGCCGATTTTCGAAAAGTTGTGGTGTAACTGTTGTTCTTTCTGCTGACAGTCCATATGTCGAGTTTCGAAATTATTTTTCTGCGAAACATTGTGATCGGAAGACACTCGGTTACAAAAGTCTCATTGGTTTTCATGCCAAGTAGTAGAGGTGAACCGAGTTGCGGTTTCCAAGAAGCACATTGTCAACACTGCCGGAAGATTTCCGAGAATCAGTGAGTCAGTCGATGAGCATTTTCGGTGACGAAGTTGCTTGCCTCTTCCTTTACCATGCACGACAAAACTATGGGGTCGACTCAAGCCGATTACCAGCAGGACTAGAAAAGTTTGATGACGCATTGAGAAGTCTGCTGGGAAACGGGTCCTTGGTGATCGTAAAGGAATGTTCCAAGAGACTTCAAGAAGTCTTAGGCGTCACGATAGAGCCCTTGCCTGAAAGTTTGATGCAACTCTACAGAATAATCTCTGAAGGCCGCAGACAGGAGAGAATCATCGCTTCGTAAGGAGACCGCTCATTAGGAGTCAAATGGGAGGAGTGGAAGAGGATGTGAGAAGCACTGTGATTCGGGCCTTCCCAAATTAGGTTAGGCCTAAGTTAACTTAGTTTTCCCCTTCTTTTTCTTGAGAGTTTTAGTTTCAGTTGAAGGATTCTATTATTTCCGCGAGATGTCGAAATCGTTCTGTGATTGCATGTCGCGGAGATTTCAGTACAAGGATAGACTTGCTTAGCGAGCCGATTACTTCCTCGGCCCATGGGAACCATCCTGCGCTCTCGACGGCAAAGTGAGACGCCAAGGTCTTGGCAAATTTGACTACATCCGCCTCCTTCACTCTGGGCGGGATCATGTTCAAGATCAAATGGGCAGGCTTGCCAAGTGTGCTGGCAACTTCAACCATGACACTGGTCCCGAAAACGTCCTGCTGGTCGACCCTGGAGACGATGATTTGGTGGTCGCAAGCTCCGATCGCGAGTAATGTGCTCGGTTCTATTCCAGGATGTGTATCAATCAGAATATAGTGTAGTCCCAAACGGTTACCAAGTCGAGCAAGCGCCTCCGAGAAGTACTCTAGTTCGAACCCGCTCTTGATCGTTCTCATTATTTCAGATATTTTTACGCTTGCAGGTGCATAGTAGACTTCTCCACCGTTCTTCAATCCCAGCTTTTCGGTCATTCTGACTGATGCAGCTTCAATTGGAGCGACGCCGGCTAGGACATCGTTTATCGTGAATCTCAACTGTGTTGGGTCAATACCGAAGAAAGCGTGAAGTCCTGGGCCTTCAAGATCCATGTCCATCACTCCAACCCTTCGCCCCTTGATTGCGAGTGCTACAGCAACGTTCGCGGCGATCGTGCTCTTTCCTACTCCGCCCTTGAACGAGTGTATCGCTATTGTTCTAGCCATTTTCATCCTTCGTTTGGGTTTCTTTCTTGTTCTTCCACTTTGTCGTCTTCTGTTCCAGCTGGGATTGGAGGGATTTGAAGAAGTCGTCACTCTTGACTTGGTCCGCCTGTTTCTTGACTGCTTGGACGTCTAGGGTGACTCCGCTGGATGCGACTTTTCGCTTGACTAAGACCAATGCAGCCGAGGCGAAGATGATTGCTACTAGCATGGGGAGTATCCACGAGTATGTGTCTAATACGGAAGCTGAGGGAATGTTTACTATGCCGAGAATTGACGCGGCGCCCGAGTTGCCGTAGGAGTCTGAGGCTGCGACAGTTATCGTCCAGGTTCCGGATGGGTCTTTTGGTCCTGGGTTGTAGCTTCCGATCCAGGCTCCGCGGGCTTGGTCATAGGTTAAGTCGAAGGGGTTTCCGATTGTTTGTCCTTTGTTGAAAATTGATGCTCTGACGCTTCCTTGGTTGTAGGTTGCTCCGTCAGGGGTTGTGACGGTTGCGGTGATGACGACTGGTTCGCTGGAGGTGTAGCTGGTCTTAGACAGGGATGCGATGACGGCGAGTTGGGCTGGGAGAACGGTGAAGGTATTGGTTTTGATGGATGCTGGTCCAGTGTTTCCGTAGCTGTCGTCGATAGTGTTCACGTCGAGGGCCGGAGAGATTGGTCCGGCTGACATGTCGAGAGGAAGCTTGTAGGACGCAGCGAATAGGCCTTGGACGGGGTCGTAGGATGCGGTGGAGAAGGATGATGTGCCGTGGTCTGTGATGCGGACTAGTGCAGTTCCGGATTGAACTGGCAGGCCGCTTGCATACGAGGCGTGGAATCTGAAGTCTACGGTGGCTGTCCTTACTGCGATCGTTGGAGTTATGGTTAAGCTGTCAATTGTTACTCTTGTCCGGTCTACGGTGAATGTTTGTGTGTCCCTAGGGTTCTTCTGAGGAGTGTTTTTCCCAGCAAGTGTGACGTTGTATGTGCCGAGTGTGGTGTTGTTCGCGATGTGCCACTTGTACAGGAAGGAGCCGTCGAGGCCCGTGAGGTTCCATGCTGGGAATCCCTGAGTCGATCCTCCACTTCTTGTCAGTCGGATGGTGACATTGTCTGAGGGGAGATAGCCGAATGCTCGGATGGAAGCGATGTAGGTTCTATTGTAAGCTTGACTATCTGTTAGTCCGACTAGGAAGGTTCCGGTTGCGACGGTGGGTTTTACGACTGGGAGTGTCTGAGTCACGTTGATGTAGTAATTTCCGACGAGTGTGATGTTGGTTGTGAAGTCGTTGGGATAGTTGGCTGTGATTAGCCATGAGGATTGGGTTGAGGCCTGTGATTTTACGAGTGTCTTGTTGTTTCTTGCCGGGTCTGTGACTGTGATGGTGAAGGTGTAGGGTGAGGGGAATATTGCGTTGGTTACGTTTAGTGTGAGGGTGACTCCTGTTCGTGTTTCTTGGACGCGGCTGGGAGTGGTTGTGAGGGTGTAGGTTTCGCCGGCTGCGGCTACTGTGGTTATGGTGGCGGAGACTCCGATGAGAAGAAGGCACGTTGTAAAGACTAGATAGAGAATCTTTGACAAGTACGAGGGCTGTGCCTTGGAGTTCTTATCAGGACTTGGATGAGTGTTAGAGTTTGCAAGAAGGGTTGTGTCACTCGATCATATGTTGACGGGTGGCCGTGGGAATAGCAAGATAATTGTCTGCCGGGACGGAGGTTTGACTGTTTATTGAGTGGGGCATGCGTCGGACGAGTTCATTTGGGGGATTCGAGTTGATTCTCTTTGTTGTAGTAGCTGATGTGGACGCGGTGTCCCTTGTTGTGGATGTAGTGTTCTTCGTGTAGTGCGAGGCAGAGCGGCTGGTCGAGGTCCGGGACGCCGTTGTAGAGGTATGAGCGACAGACGGGGCAGTACCGGAGCTCAACCATTGGCCGCTATGCCAGCGTTTCTATTGGTGGATGTGTTGCTGGCTGATTATCTGGAGAGGCGAATGAAGCTGGGAGGTGCGTGTGAAAGTGAATGTATTCGTCCGTGTGGCTGCAGAAAAATAATGAGGGAGGGGGATCAATAACAATTCTTAGGGGTAATTTTCAAAAATGGCTGTAAAACTTTTTTTTTGGCGAAGATTGTGGCTGGCCTCGGTACTGAAGCGGGCTTGGAAGGACCCATTTGGACGGATTTTTAATGGATGGGTTAAGGACTTTCGGGATATATCTAGTCATCAGCGGGACGATTCGGATATGGTTTCTAGGTTACATCAGTCTCTAACGATGCTCTCCCGGAAGACCTGAGACGTGATGTGTTTTGGTCCTGGAACTTAAGACATGTAGGGTGAAAAACAGTCGATACGTTCTGATCCCGAGAGCGTTGGCCCTCGGGCTTGAGATTGGGGATCAAAGTATTTTCAGGTTGACAATCGAGGAATCCGAAGGAACTGTTCGACTAGTCTATCTCCACGATAACAGTCGATCGGATGATCATGAATAGACTGGATCATAGGGTTTGCTTGATTGATTCGGCAGGATATGGGTCCCCGAGACTATGCGGTCTTTAATCTAGCTACTCGGATATCATGGCCTGGGTTACAGTAGTCTCTACTTCTGCGGGTTGACAAGTCTGGAAAGTAGAACACCGAGGACTGGAAAGCAAATGGCAGACTCTGCATGGTTCGATGGTATACTTATCGTGGCAGTCCTAGAGATGGCTCTCTATGCTGGAGCCGTCTTCTTCGCCTACAGACTAACCAAGCTCACAGGATCTTTCCGATCATGGACCATGATCATAGCCGCGTTATTGCTGACTACAATCTCTGGTCTAAGCGGATTATTCGTAGTGCTAACAAGCCCTGACGCGATCACGGCACTCGTACAGTCGATAGGCACCCCTTGGATCATGATCAGCTACGCGATGAGCATCTCAACATGCCTCCTATACTTTTTCGGAACCCACGGACTCGTCAAGAACTTCCAGCAAGTAGGCAAGAAACCATCAGGGCCACAGTGAATCGAGATTGAATGAATACTCGATGGATCAACAGAATCAGCAATCGTTTCTCAAGGCGGTGCATGACAGCCTTTGCGACGGGATACAGACTTTGCTGGGAAAGAGCACGCTTGATGCGTTGATCGCAAATTATCACTTGGACGAGTTAACGAATGCTCCGCAAGAGTTGCATAATCAACTCTCACATATTTTCGGTTCAGGAGCAGTTGTACTAGAGAGAATTATCGTGAAGGAACTGTACAATACGTGCGACTTGTCCTTCGAAGATACGCAACCGTTCAACTTCAACCTAGGTGACCGCCTTAACGTTGCCCGTAAACAGTTCATGATCAAAACCGTATGGAGAGTGGAAGGTATTGGTGGAGCAAACTAAGAACATACTAGAGAGACTATTGTCCTCCGACGTAAAGGCAGATCTATTGGTATTGTTTCACAAGAATCCTGGATTGATCGATACGATGGAAGGCATAGGACGCCGGATAGGCCGGATGACAAGTGCTGTCGACGCCGAGATCCGAGATCTTGTTGAAATGGGACTGTTGAAAGTCAAGATCATTGGAGCAGCCCAAGTGTACTCTCTAGATAAGACTAGAAACAAGAGCATTCTAGAAGAGGCCGCCGTCCATATCAGAAGCATCAATTAGAAAGGAGCATGTGAGAAAAAAGAATGACTCGATTGAAAACTGGAATAACCGAGTTCGATGAGATGCTGCACGGCGGCTTCCTGGAAGGAGACGCTGTGATGGTGGCCGGCGCTGCAGGAAGCGGGAAGACCACACTCGCATTACAGCATCTTGTTAACGGAGCGACGAAATACGGGCAGAACGGGGTCTACGTGACCTTCGAGCAGTTACCTGATCAGATCTATCGAGACGCGGAGGGCTTCGGCTGGGACCTCAAAAAATTAGAGGA
>Ga0137415_10000409_pt1 | contig 40876 bp, 36 predicted proteins | sample CZODoug3_1_1_16f_FD_183082 | JGI IMG/M metagenome (GOLD analysis project Ga0137415, IMG submission 183082) | Vadose zone soil fungal communities from Angelo Coast Range Reserve, California, USA - CZODoug3_1_1_16fungal (Hybrid Assembly) | ecosystem: Environmental > Terrestrial > Soil > Vadose...
TGCGGCGACGGCGTCCTTGAGCCGCTGCTGCACGAGATCGCGCTCAGCACTGAGATCGGCGACGATGCGATTCTGCCGCGCCGCGATTGCCGGATCGGGCGTCCCCGTGTGGCCCACGTCCGCCAGCGCCTCCTGCAGCTCCTCGAGCCGGGCCCGCATGCGCTGCGCGTCCTGCTCGAGCCGGTGCACGACATCCGGCAGATCGCGGAGCTGCCGGCGCGACTCCTTGGGAAGCGTTTCGTAGAGCTGTTCGGCCGCCATGCTGAGCGCGAGCTCGGTGGGACGATGGGTCAGCGACGCCGGGAGTGCCTTCGGCCCGGTGAACATGCGCGCGACGCCGAACAGCCACCGGCCGACGCGCCCCGTCCACAGCCGCCCCCAGAATTCGGCGTCGACGTCGCGCCGGCGCTGCAACATCACGAGCGCGCCGATACCCGATGCGATCCCCCCCGTCATTGACCACGCCAACAGCATCATGAGCGGATAACTCTCCGGGTCCGACCCGGCGAAAGCGGCGAGCGCGAACACCGCTGTGCCGAGACCGATCCCGCTGACCCAACGCAGGATCCGCTCAAATACCGAAGGGCCGCCGCCGTGGCCCAGCCCGAACGAACGCTCCTCGCGGCTGCGATCGATCTCGGCCTTGAACGCCACACCAATGTCGCTGTGCTCGAATCCGACGTTGAGGAGCTTGCGCGCTCGATTCACCAAGACTGCGAGCGGTACAAGCGTATATCCGGACACCAGCGTAACGAAGCCGGCCGCGACTGATCCGGTCCAGAAGCCGACGAGTGGTGTCGCGATGAGCATTACGAACGGATACAGCAACACGCCGCTGCCATCGAGCCGCGCGTCGTGTTTGACGAATGCGCGCAGCGCCACCGGCAGCTCACGCCGCTGCTCCAAGGCGTGGCTCAGTTGCTCCGCCAGCGCGGCGGGCCCGTCCGGACGGTCCGCCGGCTCCTTCGCGAGGCACCGGTCGATCGCCTGAGCCAGGCGCCGCGGCACGAGCGGCGCGACTGCTGATAGCGGCGGCGCGGGCTCCGTCACCTGCTTCGCCAGCACATCGGTCGCCTTGTCCGCTTCGAAGGGCAAAGCGGCCGAACACGCGAAATAACCGACGATGCCCAGCGAATAGAGATCGCTGCGCGGATCCACCGCTTCGCCGAGCGCCTGCTCCGGACTCATGAACTCGGGAGTGCCGACGACTTCTCCCGTCGAGAGCGCACCGGCGCCGGCGACGATGCTCGCGATCCCGAAATCGGCGACGAGGACACGGCCGTTGTTCTCGAGCAGGATGTTGTCGGGCTTCACGTCACGATGGATGACCCCCTGCCCATGTGCGTACGCGAGCGCCCAGGCGACGTCGCGGAGGACACGCGATGCTTCGGAGGGCGCCAGCGGCCCGCGGCGCCGCACTCGCTCGGTCAGGGTCTCGCCCTCGATGTATGCCATGGCAAAGAACACGAATCCGCCGATCTCTTCGACGGCGTGAATCGGAATGATGTTGGGGTGGGAGAGCTTGGCGGCGGTGCGCGCCTCACGCAGGAACCGTTCGCGGAGTTTGGGATCGGATGCCTTCGAGGGCGGCAGCAGCTTGATCGCGACGGGCCTGTCCAGCCGCACCTCTCGCGCGAGATACACGACCCCCATCCCGCCGCGCCCCAGCTCGCGCTCCAACGAATAGCGACCTGCGACGGCGGACTGGAAGTCGAGAAACAGGCGGTCTGGCTGCTCCATGAACCCTATTCTAATGAGCGGGGATCACGCGGGGGTCTCGAGGCGCTCCCCGAGGATCGTGACGATGTTAGGTGGGGACCGTAGCCCCAAGCTGGCGAGCCGGAAGAGCCAGCGGCCCATCGGGCCGCGCCACAGCCACAGTCGCCGCGCGCCGCGGGGATCAGTACGCAGTTCGGTGCGCGCGCGCGCCACGACGGCAGCGAGGAGCGCCAGCCCGGCCGCTGCCGCACCAGGTTCGACCGGTGCTTCAGCAGGCGACAGCCAAACCCAGAGCGCGACCGCGAGGGTCGCGATCCGGGCCAGCCATTGTGCGGCGCGCTCGAACGGGCGTGGCGCCGCGCCATACACAAAACTCAGCTCCTCCCGCCGGCGCCCCCGATCCTCGTTGAGCCCTGTCACCACGTCCTGATGACCGTAGCCCGCGGCGAGGAGCCTGCGGGCACGGGCAAGCTTCATTCCAACTGGGAGCAGCAACGCCGCGGCGAGCGCGGCGCTGGCCGCGGCCCGCAGCGCAGGATCATTCGTATAGATCCAGCTGAGCGCCGCCACCAGCAGTAGCACGAGACCGATGAGCGCTCGATTCCCATCCCCCCCTCCTGCTCCCAGCAGGAACGCCCGCACCGCCAGGGGCGCGCGTGGCGGTTGGACGGCTTCGGCGATCGCACGGATCAGCGCGGGGGCGTCGCGGAAGCGCAGCCACGGTTCCTTGACGAGACAGCGATCCACGATTTGGGCGAGGCGCGGCGGAACGGCAAGCGCCACGGTCCGCAGTGGCGGTGCCGGCGTCGTGATGTGGAGCATCAGCAGGGCTGCGTCGGTCGCGGCATCAAACGGCAGCCGGCCGGACAGAGCATAGTACGCGACCACGCCGAGTGAGTAGACATCGCTGCGGACGTCCACCGGGTCGCCCCGCGCCTGCTCCGGACTCATAAAGGCCGCCGTGCCGAGGACCGGTCCACGTGGCACGGATGGCCGGCCGTCCGCACTGGCGTGTGCGATCCCGAAGTCGGACAGCAGGGCGCGGCCGGTCGCCGACTCGATCAAGATGTTGTCGGGTTTCACATCGCGGTGGACGACGCCGCGGGCGTGCGCATACGCGAGCGCGTCCCCCACCTCGGTCAGCAGCCGCGCGGCCTCCTCGTGACCGAGCGGGCCGCTGGCCGCGACGCGCTGGGCCAGGGTCTCGCCCGCTACATACGCCATGGTGAAGAAGACGAAGTCGCCCATTTCGTGCACGGTGTAGATCGGCACGATGTTGGGATGCGCCAGCTGGGCAGCCGTGCGCGCTTCGCGCAGGAAGCGTTGGCGGCACGCCGCGTTCGCCGCCAACTCCGGCGTGAGGAGTTTGACGGCAACCGGACGGTCGAGCCGCAATTCCCGCGCGAGGTATACCAATCCCATGCCGCCGTGACCGATGGGTTCGCGCACGTCGTACCGACCGGCGAGCGCCTGCCGGACGACAGGAAGGTGTGATTCCGATGTTGCCATGTCCCGCGATCGATCAAAGGAGACCGCTATACACTGCGCGCATCACCCAGGTTCGTCCTGGACACCCACGCCATCCGAGGCGCAGATTGTGCCCCCTATGACCCGCCCAGCGGCTTACCCCGCCGCGGCGCCCGCCGTCTCGGGCGCACCCTACCAGCCGTACATCCCGGCATCCCAGTCACCGGCCGAGCTGACCGTTCGCGCCATCGTGCTGGGAGTCGTACTCGGGCTCATCTTCGGCGCCTCGAACGTGTACCTCGCGCTGAAGATCGGGCTCACCGTCAGCGCATCGATCCCGATTGCCGTTCTCTCGATCACGATCTTCCGCTGGCTCGGCCGCTCCACCATCCTCGAAAACAACATCGTCCAGACCACCGGCTCGGCGGCGGACTCGGTCTCGGCGGGGGTCGTCTTCACGATCCCCGCGATTCTGTTGATGGGCTACGATCTCGACATCTCGCGCGTCACGATCCTGGCGATCGCGGGCGGCTTGATGGGCGTCCTCATGATGATTCCGCTGCGCCGGGCACTGATCGTCAAAGAGCACGGCAATCTGCCCTACCCCGAGGGGACGGCGTGCGCGGAGGTGCTGATCGCCGGTGAGCGCGGCGGCATCCATGCCAAGACGGTATTCCAGGCGTTCGGAATCGCGTTCATCTACAAGTTCTTGATGACGGCGCTGAAGCTGTGGCAGGAGTACCCGGGCAAGGTGATCCGCTCCTACCAGGGCGCCGAGGTGCGGGTCGAGGCGAGTCCGGAGCTGATCGGCGTCGGGTACATCATCGGGCCCCGCATCGCCGGCTATCTGTTCGCGGGAGGCTGCCTCGCCTACGTCGTGCTGATGCCCGCGATCAAGCTGTTCGGCAGCGCGATGACGGAGCCGATGTTCGGCACGACCAAGCTGATCCGCGATATGTCCGCCGGCGAGATCCGTGCGGCGTTCGTGTTCTACATCGGCGCGGGCGCGGTGGCCAGCGCCGGCATCATCGCGTTGGTCCGGTCGCTGCCCACGATCGTCGGAGCCTTCCGTGCCGGCTTCGCCGAGATGCGGGCCAGCCGCGTCGGTCAGGCCGTCGCCGCCAAGCTGCGGACCGACGACGACCTCCCCATCAGCGTGACCGTCTTTGGCTCGATCGTGCTGGCCATCATCCTGGCGTTTCTGCCCCAGATCGGCGTGAACCTGCTGGGTGCGGTGTTGATCATTCTGTTCGGCTTCTTCTTCACGACTGTGTCATCCCGCATCTGCGGCCAGGTGGGAAGCTCGGCGAACCCGATCTCCGGCATGACGATCGCGGCGCTGATCGCGATCTCTTTCATCTTCTTGCTGCTCGGTTGGACCCAGATCGACGATCGCGTGCGCGCTATCTCGATTGCGTGCGTGATCGCCGTGGCCGTCGCCAATGGCGGCAATACCTCGCAGGACCTGAAGACCGGGTTTCTGGTGGGCGCGACGCCTCGGCGCCAGCAGATCGCGATTCTCATCGGCGCGATCGGCTCCGCGCTGGCAGTCGGCTGGACCCTCACGTTCCTCAACAGCGCCTACAGCTACCAGGTCCCGGAGACTCGACCCGGCTTCGTGGCGCCGGCAAGCGGCAAAAGTCCCGACGGGAACGTGGTCGTGCACGCCGAGACGATGTCACGGTTCGGCATCGGGGGCACGGACTCGATCGACAACAACGCCTACCAGGTAATTCGCGTGTACGTGCAGACGCAGGGCGTGCCTCCCGGCAAATACCTCGTCGAGCCCACGTCGCACGAGATTCGCTACGTCGTGGATCCCGGCATCGGCGGGCGCATCCGCGAATACCGCGGCCACGAGCTGAAGCGCCTCGACTCGCCCAAGGCCACGTTGATGGCGTTGATCACCGACGGCATTCTGACGCACAGACTCCCGTGGGGATTGGTGCTCATCGGGGTCTTTCTCACGATCGCGATCGAGCTGATGGGTGTGTCCTCCCTGCCGGTGGCCGTCGGCGTGTACCTGCCGATCACGACGTCGGCGGGAATGTTCGCGGGCGGCATCGTCCGCTGGCTGGTGGAGCGCAAGGTCCGCTCCGATAACCGCTCGCTGGCCGAGATCGAGTCGGGTCCCGGCGTGTTGTTCGCGAGCGGCTTGATTGCGGGCGGCGCCATCTGCGGCATCGCGGTCGCCGCGATCGCGGGTTGGGGCTCCCGCACCGGCAAGGCAGCCGACTGGCTCGCCGAAGCCGTGCCGCTGTATCACCATCTGGGCTGGTTTGCGACGTCAGCCATCTTTGGCCTGATCATGTTCGGGGTTCTGGGCTTCCTCCTCTATCGGACTGGGCTCCGGAAGCAATAGACACCATATCGACACTATAGTGACAGTATGACCAACACCGTGGGATTTCTGAAGCAGCTGCTCGACACGGCGGGGCCGTCGGGCTTTGAGCTGGCACCGGGGCGCGCGTGGCGCGACGAGGTCGCCAAGTTCGCGGACGACGTGCGCGTCGACGTGCACGGCAATTCCGTCGCCGCGCTGAACGGCAAGGGGAAGCCCCGCCTCATGTTCGCCGGCCACATCGACGAGATCGGCATCCAGATCACGCACATCGACGAGGATGGCTTTCTCTATTTCAGCGGCATCGGGGGCTGGGATTCCCAGGTGTTGGTCGGGCAGCGTGTCCTGATCCTCAGCCGTGAGGGTCCGGTGCACGGCGTGGTCGGGAAGAAAGCGATCCACCAGCTGAAGAAGGAGGAGCTGGATCGCGTGACGAAGGTGATCGATTTGTGGATCGACATCGGCGCCGCGAATCGTGACGAGGCTGCCGCACGCGTCCGCATCGGTGATCCCGGCGTGCTGGACAGCCGGGTCGAGGAGTACCCCAACGGGCGGATCGTGTCGCGCAGTCTCGACAACCGCATCGGGGCGTACGTGGCGGCGGAAGCGCTGCGCCGGCTGGCGACAAAGCCGCCCAAGCATGCCGCCGTGTTCGCCGTCGCTTCGACGCGGGAGGAGATCGCCTGGACCGGCAGCGGCGCGCGGACCAGCGCGGTCGGCATCGAGCCGGACGTCGCGATCGTGGTGGACGTCACGCATGCGACCGACTACCCCGGCGCCGACAAGAAGCACTCGGGGGATCACAAGCTGGGCGGCGGTGTCGTGCTGTCGCGCGGCTCGTCGGTGAGCCCGGTGGTGTTCGATCTGCTCGTCGAGTGCGCCGACCAGGCGAAGATCGCGTATACGATCCAGGCCGCGCCGCGTGACACCGGCACCGACGCCGACGCGATCTACAACGCGATGCGGGGCATCGCGACGGGGCTGGTGAGCGTGCCCAACCGCTACATGCACAGCCCCAATGAGATGGTGGCGCTCGCCGATCTCGACCGGGCCGCCGACCTGCTCGCCGTGTTCGCGCGCCGGCTCGAGCCGGGGATGGATTTCATTCCCCGATAGGAAGAAACAAGGCCCCGGCAGACTGCCCGGGGCCTTGAATTGGTCAGGAGTGAGTCTTGTTACGGCATCTTCTCACCAAAGTTTGATCCACCCCACATCTCGAACTGACCTTGGACGAGGAACGGCCAGCCCCAACCGCCGCACGGATGACTTGCATCCTGCGCTGGAGACGTCTGGACATAACCACCAACCGACGGGACGCACACGGCATATGAGCCGTCCTGCAGCTGCGAAAACATGTATGCGCCGTCGACATCCGTTGTGGTCGTGACGACCGAACCGTCGGGATTGTGGAGCTCCACGGTCCAACCCGCGAGGCCCATCTCACCCAAGAAAACGTTCTGCACGCCGTTGCCATCCAGGTCCTCGAACACCGTACCCACCGCCTTATGGATCCCAGGCGCGGGGGCCGGAGGAGGCGCCGGCGGCGGAGCCGGAGGAGGCGCCGGGGGCGGAGCCGGGGGCGGCGCTGGCGGCGGAGCCGGGGGCGGCGCTGGCGGCGGAGCCGGGGGCGGCGCTGGCGGCGGAGCCGGAGGCGGCGCTGGCGGCGGAGCCGGGGGCGGTGCTGGCGGCGGAGCCGGGGGCGGTGCTGGCGGCGGAGCCGGAGGCGGCGCTGGCGGCGGAGCCGGACACTTCTTGGCCTGGCCGGGCGGCGTTTTGCCGCTCTGGCCAGCGGTCGCCCTCACCGCCGTACAGGCGGTGCCGGCGTTGGCACTGTTGCCCCGGCCCTGCGCGCGCGCCGCAACGAGCGGCAGCGCCGAGAGGGCGAGCAACGAGAATACGACACGAACGCTTTTCATGATCTCTCCTGACCGAAGAGGTCGAACGACACAGATAGCACGGACCTCAGGGGCAAGAAGCGCACCCACCTTGGCGCATCAACCACAAGTAACGACCCAACAATTACTTACAGGGGACGACAGGCACGAAATAGCAGCGTGCTATTGTCGTATTACTTGACGTTGTGTTATGCGGTTTTTCATGCTATCTGCAAGTGACAATAAGGCAGCAAATCATGCCCTATTTTCGCTTGAGATCGGCGAGTGCGGATTGAGCCGCGCTACGGACCTGTTTGTCGCCATCATCGGTGAGTCCCTCGAGTGTCCCGACCGCTGCCGGCGTGGCCGCCAGCCGCAGCGCTTCTACCGCCGTTGCCCGCAACGCCGCCGGCTTCCGGCCGAACAAACGACCGCCCGGCTGGGCAAACGTGATGAGCGCCTGCACGGCGGCCGGACTCCCGATGCGTCCCAACGCGAGCATCAGCTCACGCTCGACGCCCTCATCTCCTTCCTCTTCCATGGCGGCCACGAGCGGCATCGCCAGCGCGCTCGACTTCCGTCCACCGACGCCCAGTGCCGCCTGCATTCGCACCTCTGGCGACTTGTCGCGCAGGGCCCGCCGCAGCCCGTCCGCCGCAGAGCTCGAGCCGATCTTGGCCAGCGCCAGAGCGACGGCTTTCCGGACGCGTTCGTCATCGTGGTCGAGCTGCTGCGCCAGCGCCGGCACCGCGTCCTCCAACGCCAGCTCACCCGCCAGCTCGGCGACGTTGCGGACCACGAACCACTGGTGGTGTCCCAGCATGTGCACCAGCTGGTCCGTCCCTTCCTTCATTCCCGTCAGCGCCATGAAAATGCCGCGGCGCTCCTCGATCGTCGGTGCGGCGACGAGCAGATCGAGCAGCACTTCCACACCGTCCTCCCCCGCCCTGCGCAGTACCAGCAGTGCGTCCTCCCGCTCGAGCGGGCTATTGGCAAGCTCCGCGACTCCTTCGAGCAACGCCTTGCTGTACATCCGCTTCAACGCGATGGAGTACTGACGGCGCCGGGTCGCGTCGGTCACCTGCTGCTCGGCGCGGACGATCCCGACGACGATCGTCAGCGCCTGCGCGATACGATGGGTCTTCATCCCCGTCTCGAGCTGCCGGCCGAGTATCGCCAGTAGCTCGCCGGCATGCGGCCCGCCGGGGTTTTCCTTGAGCTGAGAGATCAATGCCGACGGAGTCCGCGTGGCGGCCGCGGCCGGCGAGAATGCCGCGCTTTCGACGGTGGACTCCCGGACGATGTCGGGAATGTCCGGGCCCCTGCTCTCCGCTGGCGCTTGGTGCGTGACTGTGGGCACCTCCGGCTGGGGCACCAGCGTCGCGAGCAGTACCTGAGTCTCGACCGTGATGCCTTTGGCTCCGCCGGCGCGCAGGCGCGATGCGATGTCCTCTTCGCCCGGCTGCTCGGCGAGCGCGCGGAGTAGCTCAAAGGTGTCTGCCAGCGGCGGGTCGGCGGGAATGGTGATCTGCTTTACCGCGTGGAATTCGAGCCGCTGCAGCAGCACATCCGCATCGAGCGGCGTGCCGTTGATGACGAGACGCCCGTCCTGCACGGCAAGCGTCATCGCTTCGACCTTAAGCAGGCCCGCCAACGCCCGAAATTGCGCCTTCTGCTCCTCTTTCGCTCCCGGGTCGCGGAACAGATCGAGCGTACGCGCAAATAGCGTCGCGAATTCCTGCGGGGTGGCCATGGGGAGGCTCAATCTATAGAGTACGGCCTATGATCGCACTGTTCTTCCTCACCATCACTCTCGCGAGCAGCCAGCAGGATACGCTTGCGCCGGCAGCGCGTCGCGTGCTCGCCGACGTTCGCTTCCTCGCCGACGATCGCCAGGAAGGACGCGGCATCGGGACGGCGGGATTGCAGCGCGCCGGCGCGTACATCCGCGACGGATTCGTACGCGCCGGACTGCGCGCGTCGTTCCAGGACTTCACGATTCCGGCGGATGCCCCCGCTGTGCTCCATACCGACCTGGGAGGGAAGGCCACCCGCAACGTCGTCGCGGTGATCCCCGGAACGTCGGCCGCCCTGCGCGGCGAAATCGTGGTCGTCGGCGCGCATTACGATCATCTGGGACTCGGTGGCTTTGGCGCGCTCGATCCTGACTCGACGGGCCGGGTCCACAACGGTGCTGACGACAACGCTTCCGGCACCGCGGCACTGCTCGAGATTGGCCGGCTGTTGGCGCGGAGCCGCCCGGCCCGCACGGTGGTGCTGGTCGCGTTCAGCGGCGAAGAGCTGGGGACCATCGGCTCGTCGTACTTCGTGCACCATGCCGTGCCACAGCCTATCGATTCGCTCTACGCGATGCTGAACATGGACATGGTCGGGCGGCTGCGAAACGCGCGGCTACTGGCACTCGGCGCCGCCACGGCCAGCGAATTTCCGGCGCTGCTCGACTCGCTCAATACGCCGCCGCGGTTCGACTTGCGCGCGTCCGGAGACGGCTGGGGACCGAGCGATCATGCCGTCTTTTTCGCGACCCGGCATCCGGTGCTGCACTTCTTCACCGACCTGCACGAGGACTATCACCGCTCGACCGACGATTGGGACAAGCTCAACATCGCCGGGATCGTTCAGGTGGCACAGTTCGTGGCCAATCTCGCCACCGCGCTGGCGAATCGGCCCGGCCCCCTGACGTTCGTCGATTCTCCCCGGCCCCAGGCGGCCGCCGGTGGATCGGGATACGGCGCGTACCTCGGCACGATCCCCGACATGAGCGGCGGCGGCGTTTCCGACGGTGTGCGCATTACGGGCGTGCGAGCGGGAAGCCCGGCGGAGCAGGCCGGTCTCGCCGGTGGCGACGTGATCACGGCTATTGGCGACAAGCACATTGGCAACCTGTACGACATGACCGACGCGCTGCGGAGCCACCAGGCCGGCGACACCGTGGTGATCGTCAGCCGGCGCGAGGGCGTCGAGCGACGCGCGACTACCGTGCTCGGAAAGCGCGGGTCATGACCGGCGGGACGGTGACCGAAGCCGCCAAGGTGGTGCGCGCGCTGCGCGCCGCACATCTCCACGATGAGGGCCGCCGAGCATTGCTCCAGATGACGTGCGACCGTCTCCAGGCCTGGGGGCCGCCCTACAGCTCCGTCTATGCCTACATGCTGCATGGCAACGAGCTGCAGCTCGAAGCCCATGCCGGGCGCGACACCGAGCATACGCGGATTCCCGTAGGCAAAGGCGTGTGCGGCACGGCGATCGCGGAAAAGCGGGATCAGAATGTCGCGGACGTGAATGCGGTGGCGGGGGGGAATTATCTCGCGTGCAACGCGTTCACCAAATCGGAGCTGGTCGTGCTGATCCGGCGCGGCGACCACATCCTGGGCCAGATCGACATCGACTCCGATGTGCCGAACGGCTTCGGTGAGCGCGAGCATGCCGACGTCAAGGAAGTTGCCGACGCCCTGGCCGTGCTATTGTAGTTCCCTTGTTCACGCGGCAAGTCGGAAGCGGGCCGCTGGTTGTCATGTTGCACGGCGGTCCGGGAGCCCATCACGACTATCTCCTTCCCCAGTACGATCTGCTCGCCACGGGCCGCTCTCTCCTTTATTACGACCAGCGCGGCGGTGGGCAATCTCCGGTGCCGCGCGATACGCCGCTGGGCTGGCGTGAGCATGTCGCCGACCTGGACGGTTTGCGTGAGCGCTTCGGCCTCGAGCGCGTGGTCCTGTGCGGATACTCCTGGGGTGGATTGCTGGCCGTCCTCTATCTCCTCGAGCATCCGACGCGCGTGGAGCGGCTCGCGCTCGTGTCGCCTGCCTCGATTACTGTCGAGTACCGCAGGCAGTTCGAGGGGGAGTTTGCCCGCCGCATGAAGGCTCCTGAGATCGAGCGCGAACGCGATGCCTTACGGGCCAGCGGGTTGCGCGAGCGCGATCCCGCGGCGTACCAGCGGCGCGCCTTCGAGCTGTCGGTCGCCGGCTATTTCCGCGATTTCCACGACGCGAAGAATCTGACGGCGTTCCGGGTCAACGCGCGCACCCAGCAGGCGGTGTGGGATAGCCTGGGCGAGTACGATCTTCGTCCGCGTCTCCGAGACAACGCGTCGCGATTCCCAATTCTCCCTTCCCTGATTCTTCACGGCACCTACGATCCGATCCCCATCGCCGGCTCTCGAGAACTGGCGACGCTGCTCAACGCCCGGCTGGTCGAGCTGCCGGTGGGACATTGCCCGCACGTCGAAGCCACCGATCAGTTCGTCCGTGCGTTGGACGACTTCCTGCCCAAAGCATGAGGCCGACACCGTTCCGACTGGCCTTCGGCGACATCGCGCCGCGGCGGTTTCCCGCGATCGCGGAAGCGCTGCAACAGGACGGTTCGGCGCCGACCGATCGTGATCGCTTCACGTTGTTGGAGCCGGTCGGCCGTCTGTTGCGCGAGATCGTCCCGGAAGCATCCGGTGCCGATGCGCTCGAGACGCACGTCCTGCTGCTGCACACGGCATTTCTGCATTGGTCCAACGACGGGCCGGTCTATCGCATCGGCGAAAACGCGCTGCTGCGAGCGGTCCGTGACAGAGACCTCACGACGCGTTTGCCGAATCTCGCGCTCTATCTCCAGCTGCCGGAGCTGCGGGTGTGGGGATCGCCGAACCCCGCCGGCCCTCCGGAGCCGCTGGACGGCCTGTTCGTCAGTGCCGGCACAGGCGCGGGCGCGATCAGCGTGCTCGCGATCTTCGGCATGCGGCCCGATCGGCCGGGATTCAGTGCCGTGGGCCTGGAGGGCCGAGCCGACATGGAGGATGCGGCAGTCGATGAAATCGAAGTGGCCGCCGTCCGCGACGACGGCAGCGCGCCGTTCGGCCCGATGCTGGCGGGCGGCTCTGCGGCCGGCCTCTATTCCGTGGCCAACGTGGGCGAGCTCCTGCTCCTCACCTGCCGGTTGCTCGCTGTGCTGCCGCACGCCGGTGCGCCGATCACGCTACCGGAGACGGCAGCCGCATTGGAGCACGTCGTCCAGGTCGACTAGATTCCGCCCGACCCCCATGAAGACGAAACTCGCGGCGGCCGAACGCAAGGCGCGGGCGCGCAAGATCATCGCGCGTCTGAAAAAAGAATATCCTGACGCGACGTGCGCGCTGCACCACTCGAGCGCGCTCGAGCTCGTGGTCGCGACGATTCTCTCGGCGCAGTGCACCGACGTGCGAGTCAACATGGTCACGCCGCATCTCTTCGCGAAATACCGCACCGCGGCCGACTACGCCGCCGCCGATCCGCGCGTTCTGGAAAAAGAGATTCAGTCCACCGGTTTCTTCCGCAACAAGACCAAGTCCATCATCGGCATGGCGCAGGCGCTCGTCGAGCGGCACGGCGGCGAGGTGCCGCAGACGATGGACGAGCTGACGGCGCTGCCGGGCGTCGGTCGCAAGACGGCGAACGTGATCCTCGGGACCTGGTTCAAGAAGAACGAGGGCGTGGTGGTGGACACGCACGTCCATCGCCTGACCCGCCTGCTGAAGCTCACCCGCCAGGACGATCCCGTGAAAATCGAGCGGGATCTGATGGAGATCGTGCCGCGCGAGGACTGGACGTGGTTCTCGCACACGCTGATTCTGCACGGGCGGCAGGTGTGCATTGCGCGCCGGCCGAGATGCGCGGACTGCGTGATCAATCACCTGTGCCCGAGCTCCCTCGTATGACGGCGCTCGCACCGGTCGACCGCACATCGCTCGTCGCGACCCGCCGCGACATCCATCAGCACCCGGAGTTGGGGTTCGAGGAAACGCGGACCGCAACGCTCGTCGCCGAGCGGCTGCGGACGTTCGGCTACGACGTCACCCCCGGGGTCGGGCGGACAGGCGTCGTAGCGCTCAAGCGGAACGGTGGTCGCTGCGTGCTGCTCAGAGCCGACATGGACGCGCTCCCGGTCGATGAAGCGAATGCGGTTCCGTATCGCTCCAGGCACGCCGGCAAGATGCACGCGTGCGGTCACGACGGGCACGTCGCCATCGGCCTGGAAGTCGCCCGGCGGCTCGCCCCGCTGGGCCTGGGTGGCAGCGTGAAGTTCGTGTTTCAGCCCGCCGAGGAGGTGTCGAACGGTGCGCAGGCGATGATCGGGGACGGCGTACTCGACGCGCCCAAGGTCGACGCGGCGTTCGGCATTCATCTCTGGAATGACCTGCCCGTGGGGACGATCGGCATCATGCCGGGGCCGGTAATGGCATCGGTCGATCAGTTCGAGATCGAGATCCTCGGCCGCGGGGGCCACGCCGCCGCCCCGCACCAGACGATCGATCCCGTTCTCGTCGCGGCGCACGTCGTCACCGGATTGCAGAGCCTCATCTCGCGGCGGCGCGATCCCCTGGCACCGGCCGTCATTTCGGTAACGGAGGTGCACGCGGGCCGGGCGTTCAACGTGATTCCGGCGCGCGCCGATCTCCGCGGGACGGTGCGTACGTTCGGGGGCAGCTTCTGGGATGATGCGCCACGCCTCGTCGCCGAGACCGCGCAGGGTATCGCGGCGGCATTCGGGGCCGAGGCCGAGGTGAACTATCGCCGCCTGAGTGCACCGCTGGTGAACGACGAACGCATGAGCACCGTGATGCGCGACGCCGCTGCCGGCGTCGTGGGCGCGAGTAATGTGCGCCATGGCGTGCGCACGATGGGTGGCGAAGACATGGCGTTTTTCCTGGAGAAGGTGCCCGGCTGCTTCGCGTTCGTGGGGTCGGCGCCGCGCGGCGGGCACGCAGCGCCGCATCACAGCCCGACGTTCGACATCGATGAGGAGTCGCTGGTCATCGGCGCCGAATTGTTGACGCGGACCGCAATCAGATACTTCGAGGCGCATCCCTGAATCAGCTCAGTAACGAGCCATCGGCCTATCTCAAATCCGCCGCGCATCAACCCGTCCACTGGCTGCCCTGGGGAGACGCGGCATTCGCGCGCGCGCGGGATGAGCATAAGCCGATCCTGCTCGACATCGGCGCGGTGTGGTGCCACTGGTGCCACGTCATGGATGGCGAGTCATACGAGGATCCCGCCGTCGCCGAGATCCTGAATCGCGACTTCGTGTGCATGAAGGTGGACCGGGACGAGCGGCCCGATGTGGACGCGCGCTACCAGCGCGCCGTGCAGGCGCTCAGTGGACAGGGCGGCTGGCCACTGACCGCGTTCCTGACACCCGAGGGTGAGGTCTTCTTCGGCGGGACCTACTTCCCACCGGACAACAATGCGTACGGCCGGCCGGGATTTCGCCGCGTGTTGCTGGAAATCGCCCGCGCGTTCCGCGAGGACCCCGACCGCGTGACGACGAACGCACACGCGATTCGCGAGCACGTCATCCAGACGCTCGATGAAGCGAAGCCCGGGGCTGTGAGTGCCGACCTCGTCGGCGGTGCCGCCGATCAAATGGCGAAAGCGTTCGACGTCCGCCACGGCGGCTTCGGCTCGGCGCCCAAGTTCCCGCATTCCGCGGCGATCGAGTTCCTGCTGGCGCGCTGGCATGACGGCAAGGGCGCCTTGGCGTGGCAGCGCGAGATCGTCGAGAAAACCCTGACGGGAATGGCCCGCGGGGGCATTCGCGATCACCTGGGCGGCGGCTTCCACCGCTACTCGGTCGACGAGCGCTGGATCGTGCCGCACTTCGAGAAGATGTCGTACGACAACTCCGAGCTGCTGCGGGCCTACCTGTCGGCGTATCAGGCATTCGGCACACCGCTCTTCAAAGAGGTCGCGACCGGGATCGTGGATTGGGTGCTCGAGGTGATGGCGGACAAAGAGCACGCCGCGTTCGCGACGTCGCAGGACGCCGACCTGACCTTTGGGGATGACGGGGATTACTGGACGTGGACGCTCGAAGAAGCAAATGCGGAGCTGACGGCGGAGGAAGGCACGGTCGCGGCGCGAGTGTTCGATATCGCGGACGTGGGAGAGATGCATCACAACCCGAAGAAAAACGTGTTGTGGTGGAAACAGGATCCGGCCGGCGATGATGAATGGCCCACGCTTCGAGCCGCGATGAAGAAACTCAAGGCGGCACGCGACCGCCGGAAGGCGCCCTTCGTGGACCGCACCGCCTACGTCAACTGGAATGCGATGATGGCTGGCGCGTTTCTTCAGGCCGGGGCGGTATTGGATAGAAAGGCGTGCAACGACCTTGCGCTCAAAGTGCTCGAGCGCATCTGGTCCGAGGCGTGGGATGCGGATCGCGGGATGTCGCACGCCCTGGGGCGGCCGGAGCCGCGCGGCATGCTCGACGACAACGTGCACGCCGCGGCCGCATTCCTCGACGCCTACGAAGCGACGGGCCAGCGGCAGTGGCTCGATCGCGCGACCCAGGTAATGCAGTACTGCGCCAAGACCCACGGCGATGCGGCGGGTGGATACTTCGACATCGCGGCACAAAACGGCACTGCCTATCTCGCGACGCGCGCCAAGCCCGTACAGGACGCCCCCACACCCTCGCCGAACGGCGTCGCCGCGCTGGTGCTGGCACGGCTGTGGGCGCTGACCGACGGCTCCGACTGGCGCTCAGCGCTCGATCGCCAGCTGGCCGCGTTCGCCGGCAGCGCGCGCGAGCTGTCGCTCTACGGATCCACCCTGCTGCGTGCCATCGACTGGGCCGTGAACCCGGTGACGCGCATCGAGGTCGCCGGTCCTGCGGGCGACGGACCGGCGTGCGCGATGCACCTGCTCGCCTTGCAGACCTACCGTCCCCGCAAAGTCGTGGTGCGGAAGATCGCAGAGCAGCCAGCCGCGACGCTCTGTGTGGGGACCAGCTGTTCCCTCCCCGTCGCGACCGCGGAGCAGCTCACCCAACTGCTGGACGCGTGAATCGGCGCACGCTCGGGCGCACGGGACTCGCGGTCAGCGAGATCGGTTTCGGGGGCTGGGCGATCGGCGGCAACGCGTTCGGCAATTCCTACGGCTCCACCGACGACGCGGAATCGCAGCGCGCCATCCGCCGCGCCTTCGAGCTCGGCTGCAACTTCTTCGACACCGCGGACGTGTATGGCCACGGTCATTCCGAGGAGCTGCTGGGCGCGGCGCTGCACGACGTCCGCGATCAGGTGCTCATTGCCACCAAGGTCGGCGGCAATTTCTACGACGGCGACGTCCACATGGATTTCGCGCCCGGCTACCTTCGGTTCGCCGTGCAACGCTCGCTCGAACGCTTGCGCACCGATCACATCGATCTCCTGCAGCTGCACAATCCACCGATGAGTCTGATTTCCGAGCTGGGGACCTACGAGCCGCTGGAAGCGATGAAGGGCGAAGGGTTAATACGCTTCTATGGCGTCTCGGTGCACCCTCCCGAGGAGGGTCTGGCCGCGGTCCAGACAACGCTGCCGGACACGGTCCAGATCGTGTACAACTTGGCGCGGCGCGAAGCCGAGGACACATTCCTACCCTCGGCGCAGGCGGCGAATGTCGGCGTCATCGCCCGCGAGCCGTTGGCGAACGGTTTCCTGGCGGGCCGCTACACCGCGGAGAGCACCTGGGAGCGCGGCGACATCCGCAGCCGGATGCCGCGCCCCTACGTGACGCAGCTCGCGACGCTGGGCCAGCGCGTGCGCGAGCTGGCCGAGAAATCGGGAATGACGGCGGCGCAGCTGGCGCTGAAGTTCGTGCTCGATCGCCAGGAGATCGCGTGCGCGATCGTGGGGATGAAGACGGTGCAGCAGGTGGAAGAAAACCTCAACTAGAGGGGCGTAGATGCCGAACAAGAAGGCAGTGATCGAGACCAAGAAGGGCACGATCGAGCTGGAGCTGTTTGCGGACGAGGTGCCCGGCACGGTCGCGAATTTCGAGAAGCTCGCCAACTCGAATTTCTATGACGGCACAAAATTCCATCGCGTGATCCCGAACTTCATGGTTCAGGGCGGCGATCCGTACTCCAAGACAGGAAAAGGGCCGGTCGGTACCGGCGGGCCGGGGTACACGATCAAATGCGAAACGGAGAAGAACACACACAAGCACGTCGCCGGAACGCTGTCGATGGCGCACGCGGGGAAAAATACCGGCGGCAGCCAGTTTTTCATCTGTCATTCGCCCCAGCGGCATCTCGACGGCGTGCACACGGTGTTCGGGCAGGTCACGAAGGGCATGGACGTCGTCAACGCCATCAAGGGTAACGACGAAATCACTTCGATTCGCGTCTCGTAACTGGAGGAGGAGGATTTGTGGTTGCTTTGCTCTTGGCACTGACCATGGTGGTGCAGGACTCCGGCGCATTCGTGGTGCGGCTCGGCAACGACACGCTGTCGCTGGAGCAATACACGCGCAGCGCCACGCAGCTACGGGGCGAATACGTGATCCGCTCGCCGCGCAGCCTGCATCGCGTCTATAGCTTCGACCTGAATCCAGACGGCACAATTCGTCACGTCGAAATCGTGACGCACAATATCGGCGGCGGCCCCGGGCCGGCGGAGACGAGGAACTCGGTCGACTTCTCCGGCGACAGCGCGGTGCTGGTATCACCGCGCGGGGACAGCACGGTCAAGCAAAAAATGGCGGTTCCGAAGGGCACCTTCCCGTTCCAGCTCCATGTGTACGGCTTACTCGAGCAGATCGGTCGGTGGGCGCGCGCCCAGGGGAAGGACAGCGTGAGGTTTACCGCCCTCACATCTGCCAACGCGACGAGCGGCGGCTACGTGGCCAGGCGTGGCGGCGACACGCTCGTCTTCATGTTCGACGAAGGCCAGTACGCCGGTGTCGGCCCGTTCACATTCCGGCTCGACCGGCAGGGACACCTCACCTGGCTCACCGGGAAGGGCAGCACCCTGCAGGTGGAGGTGCAGCGCGTTGCGTCCGTCCCGATGGCGCAGGCCACGCAGTCCTTTGCGAACCGGCCGCTGGGCCAGTTGTCTCCACGGGATACGGCGCGCGCCACGATTGGCGGAGCGGAGGTCTCGATCGACTACAGCCGCCCCTCGCGCCGCGGCCGCGACATTTTTGGAGTCTTGGAGCCCTGGAACAAGGTGTGGCGCACGGGGGCGAACGCCGCCACGCAACTCACGACGCCGGTGGACCTCGTGATCGGCGGCGCCACGGTGCCAGCCGGCAAGTACACGATCTGGACCTTGCCCGCACCGGACGGCTGGACGCTCATCATCAACAAGCAGACGGGACAGTGGGGCACCGAGTACCATCCGGAGCAGGATCTCGTGCGCGTGCAAGCGAAAGTCGAAACGCTGGGGGCTCCAGTCGAGCAATTCACCATCGGTTTCGAACCGGCCGGCGCACCGACGATGATCACCTTCACGTGGGACAAGACGCGGTACTCCGTGCCCGTGGCGAAGAAATAAGGTGCATCTCGATTTCGCGGTCGTCGCCGACTATGCGCTGGTCGATCAGTCGGGCAAGATGTCGGTGCTCGGCATCTTCCAGCACATCTGGGTGCCGCAGTTTCCGGCGATGCACCCGCGCCTGCACCTGGTGCTCCGTCTCAAGGGCAGACGCACCGAAGTCGGGGAGCACCAGGTACAGATCAAGCTGATGGATGACGCCGATACGGAGCTGCTGGGCGGCTCGGGAACGGTGAACTTCGCCGAGCCGCCCGCCGGCGTCACGGAGATCGAAGCGGCAGCCGTGCTCGTGTTCGACGTGCCGTTCCCGCGTCCCGGCCAATATCGCTTCGAGATCGCGGTGGACGGCGAGCGCAAAGCCACCGTCCCGATCACGGTTTCGCAGATGCCGACGGCGCCGGCGCAGCCCCCCTCCACCCCTCAGGCTCCCGGTTCCTAGCACACTCCCGCTCGGTGCCTACGTGCGGCTGCCGGTGCTGCTGCTCGCCGCGGCGTTGGCGCTCGGATTCGACCTCGGCGGATATCCGTTGTTCGACCCCGACGAGGGGCGCAACGCGGAAGTCGCGCGCGAGATGGCGGAAACGAACGACTATGTGCTCCCTCATCTCGACGGCCTGCCCTACCTCGACAAGCCGATCGTGTATTTCGCCGCCGCCGCGGTCGCCATGGAGGCGCTCGGGCCGACCGAGACCGCCGCGCGGTTGCCGGCATATCTGTTCACGCTGGCGACCCTGATCGTCGTCGCATGGTTTGGAACGCGGCGCTGGGGCGCCGACACCGGCTGGCTGGCGGCGCTGGCGCTCGCGACGATGCCGCTCGTCCTGGCGTACGCGCGCACGACGATCATGGATAGCGCGCTCGCGTTCTGTACGACGGTCGCGATTCTCGCATTCTGGGACGATCGCCCCGTGCTCGCATGGGCGGCGATCGGGTTGGGATCGATCACGAAGGGACCGCTCGCGCTGCTCATTCCATTGTCAACGTTGGTTCCTTACGCCCTGCTGACAGGCGGACGGATACGACGTCTCTTTCCCCTTGCCGGCCTGGCCGTATTCGCGGCCGTGGCCCTGCCGTGGTTTCTCGCGGTGTCGCATCGCGTCCCGGATTTCCCGCACTACGTTTTCGTACGTGAGACGTTCGAGCGCGTCACCACGAAAGGGTTCCACCGCACCGCGCCCTTCTGGTACTATCTGCCCATCATCCCCGTCGCCGCGTTTCCCTGGATTGTCCCCGCGCTCAGTCGCATGAGAAACTGGCGCTGGGCCTGGCTCGCGCGCCGCGTGAACGCGCACGCGCAGGAAGCGGTTTTTCTGACGTGCTGGGTGCTCGGCCCGCTGCTGTTCTTCACCCTGAATCAGTCGAAGCTGCCGCAGTACGTGCTGCCGTTGATGCCGGCTTTCGCGCTCGGCGCCGCCCGGCTGCTCACGCGACAAGCGAGCGAGCTGGGCGGCGGCATCGGGGTCGCGCGACGCAGCTACGTCGCGATCGCGGCCGTGCTCGGTCTGGCATTGGCGTCGCTGACGCTCTGGCTACCCGCGCCGATCAGCCTCACGCCGGCGGAACGGGCAGCGATTCCGCCGACGGCGCTGGCGCTCGGGATCGCTTTGCTCGTTTCGGCAGCCTTGGTCTGGTATGCCGGCCGCGCGCACCATCTCCGTCCCGCGCTCGCCGTGATGGGGTACGCGCTGACCATGATGGTGGTCCCGATCGTGTCGGGGCGACTGCTCGCCGCCGTGGGCGAGGATCGTTCGGCGGCGAGGCTGGCGAAGGTGATTCAAAACACCGGTCCCAGCGACGTCATCGCGATCGCCACATTCCCGACCTCACTGCCCTTTTATCTGCGGCGTCCGATCCCCGTCGCGACGGCGACCGGCCGCGAGCTGACGAGCACGTTCATCGCCGATCACCACGAGCAGATGCGGGCACTGCCCGGTTCGCCGCTCAAACCCGCCGATTACTGGCGCGCGCGTCTGGCCAACTGTGAGACTCCGACGGTGTTCGTCGCCCGAGCCAACAACGCCCGCATCCGTGCGGAGCTCGAACCCGTCGTGCCACTGCTCGCCGTCGAGGGCCAGTACGCGGCCTATGGACCATGTGCGGCATCTTCGGCGCGGTAGCGCAACACGACGTCCCGCTGCGTCATCCTGAGGCGCTCCCTCGGATGGCGGCCGCCCTGCGGCACCGCGGGCCGGACGGGGAATGCATCGTCGGGCACGAGCGCGTCCGCATCGGCGCGCGGCGCCTCGCCATCATGGATCTCACCACCGGCGATCAGCCGTTCCAAAGCCCCGACGGCAAAATCTGGATGGTCTGCAACGGCGAGATCTACAACGCCCACGACCTGCGGCGGGAAGCCGCCGCCTGGCGCTATCCGTTCCGCTCGCAAGGCGACATCGAGACGATCGTGCCGTTCTACGAGCGCTTCGGTCCCGACGCGGTCGCCCGGCTCGAGGGAATGTTTGGCCTCGCCGTCTGGGATGAAACGCGCCGCCGCCTGGTGCTCGCACGCGATCGCGCGGGCGAGAAGCCGCTGTTCTGGACGCAGCTGGACGGCGAGCTGCGATTTGCCTCTGAAGTCCAAGCGCTGCTCGAATTTCCTGATCAGCAGCGCCGCATAAACCAGAAGGCGCTCTCGCTGTATCACGCGCTTGGCTACGTGCCCGCGCCGTACACGATGTTCGACGGCATCCACAAGCTCCCCCCGGCCTCGCTGCTGATCGCTGAAAACGGGAAGATCGAGATTCGTTCCTACTGGAGCGCCGCGGAGGCCGCCAGCCGGCCGTCGTCCCTCTCGTTCGATGCCACGGCGCAGCTGCGCGACACACTGCTCCGCGCGGTGAAGCGCGAGTTGATGTCGGACGTGCCGCTCGGCGTATTCACGAGCGGCGGCCTCGACTCCTCGCTCCTCGTCGCGGCCGCGGCTCGTGGGATGCCGGGTGAGCGGCTCCACACCTACGCGGTGCGGTTCACCGAGCCTGGCTACGACGAGAGCGCCTACGCCGAGGCGGTGACGCACGACATCGCGACCGTGCACCACGTCGTCACCGCCGATGACGAATCGCTGGGGCGCGCACTCGAGGTCGTATCGCGCTCCCTCGCGGAGCCGCTCGGCGACCCCGCCGTGCTGCCGACCTGGCTGCTCGCGGACGCGGCGCGCCAGGATGTGAAGGTCATCCTCTCCGGCGAAGGTGCCGACGAGCTGTTCGGCGGGTATCCCACGTACCTGGGCCACAAGTTCGCGGAACGCTGGCAGCGGCTGCCACGGCTGCTGCGGCAAGCCACGCGCTGGGCGGTGGATCGCTGGCCGTCGTCGACCGGGAAGATGACCCTCGAGTACATGCTCAAGCAGTTCCTCTCGGCAACCGAGCGACCGTGGCTGGAGCGTCACCTCATGTGGCTGGGTGCGGTGGCAATCGAACCTGGAGTGGTCGCCGAGCTGGCGTGCAAGCTGGACCGGTTCCCGCACGACGATCCGCTGAATCGCGTGATGTGGCTCGATTTCCTGACGTATCTGCCGGACGATCTGCTGGTCAAAGTCGATCGCGCCACGATGCTGGCGTCGGTCGAGGCGCGCGCGCCGTTCCTCGACCGCGAAGTCATGGAGTTGGTATTGCCCGCTGCGTCGCGTCTCAAGGTGCGTGGCCTCACCACCAAGGCGATATTAAAGGAAGCGGCGCGCGGACTCGTGCCCGATGCGGTGATCGACCGGCAGAAGCGCGGCCTTTCGGTCCCGGTGGCCCGCTGGCTCAATACGGGACTCGCTCCCCTGGCCGATCGCCTGCTCGACACACCGCTCCTGGCAGAGCATCGGGCGGGCCGGCGCAACCATGCGCGGCGCCTGTGGCCGCAGCTGATGCTCGCCCTGTGGAGCGAGCGCTGGGGAATCTCACTGTCATGAACCGTGACGAAGCGCTGGCCCTGATGCAGGAGCACACGCAGTCGCCGTCGCTGCGGCAGCACATGCTCGCGGTCGAGGCGGCGATGCGGGCCTACGCCGCAAAGGCGGGTGAGGACGTCGAGGCATGGGGCCTGGCGGGCCTGCTCCACGACTATGACTACGAGCGCTACCCGAACCCGGAGCACTCGGCCACCGAGGGACACCCCGCGTGGGGAGTGCGGCAGCTGCGTGAGAAGGGCGTGTCGGACGCCGTGTGCCGCGCGATTCTCGGGCATGGCAACTACACCGGCGTCCCCCGCGACACGCCCATGGCCAAGACGCTCTTTGCCGTCGATGAGCTGTGCGGGTTCCTCGTCGCCTGTGCGCTGGTGCGGCCCTCCAAGAGTTTTGCGGATCTCGAGGTGTCATCGGTCAAGAAGAAGCTCAAGGACAAGGCATTCGCCCGCGGTGTGAATCGCGACGAGGTGCGTCAGGGCGCCGAGGAGCTGGGAGTCCCGCTCGACGAGCACATCGCATTCTGCATTCAGGCGCTCCGGCCGGCGGAGCCCTCGCTGAGCCTCGGAGGGTGAATCCGTTTTCGCACGCGCTCGATAGGGCGACGGGCGCGCGGCCCATTCCCGGCAACATCGTCCGCCACATCGCGGTCAGCAGTGACGCACTCGACGCCATGCTCGAGATGATCTCCCGCGCGCAGCGCTCGGTGCATTTCGAGAACTACATCATCGCCGACGACGAGACGGGATGCCGCTTCGCGACCGCGTGGGCGGAGCGGGCGCGCGCCGGCGTCCGCGTGCGCGTGCTGTACGACGCGTTCGGCTCGCGCAGCACGAGCAGCGGCTTCTGGCGCGAGCTGCGCAGCTACGGCGTGGACGTCCGCCCGTTCCGGCCGATCTGGACGAGCGGCCCGATCGAGGCGTTCAGCCGCGATCACCGCAAGTTGCTCGTCGTCGACGGCGAACAGTCGATGACCGGCGGTCTCTGCATCGGCAACGAATGGGCCGGCGATCCCAGAGTAGGCCAGCTGTGTTGGCGCGATACGATGGTCGTGGTGTGTGGCCCCGCGGTGGCCGCGCTGCAGTCGTCGTTCGCGCGCATGTGGGCGCGCGCCGGTCGACCGCTGCCCGACGACGAAATCGCGGCCGCACCGGATGAATGCGGCCCCTCGGCGGTGCGCGTGGTGGAGGGTCTGCCGGGCCAGTCGCGCGTCTACCGCGCCGTGCAGCTGCTGGCGGCGGCGGTCACGGAGCGGCTGTGGATCACCGACGCCTACCTGGTCGCGCCGCCGCCGCTGTACGCGAGTTTTGTCGACGCGGCCCGCTCGGGCGTCGATGTGCGGCTGCTCCTGCCCGGCACGTCAGACATCCCCATCGTCCGCATCTTCACCCGCACCGGCTATCGCGAGCTGCTGCACGCCGGCGCGCGCATCTTCGAGTATCGCGGACCGATGCTGCATGCCAAGACGCTCGTCGCCGACCACGAATGGGCGCGGGTCGGCTCGAGCAACCTCAACGTGTCGAGCCTGCTCGGCAACTACGAGCTCGACCTCGTCGCCGAGGGGGACGGTCTGACGGCGACGCTGGCGACGCAGTTCCTGCACGACATGACGCAGAGCCGGGAGATCGTGCTGATGGCGCGGCGCCGGCTGCCGCTGCCGCCGAAGCTCGTCGATGCGGCTGCCGTCCCCGCGGCGTCCCCCCTGCCTCCACCGGCGCCGGTGCCGTACAAGCGCTCGCTGCGCGAACGCCAGGCGGCAGCCGCGGTCGCGTTGATGCAGGCCGCCGGCGGCGCCCGCCGCATGCTGGCCGGCGCCGCGGCGGCGCTGTTTTTCATCATCGGTGCCATGCTGATCATCCTTCCCCTCGTCACGAGCACCGTTCTGGCAGTCGGAGCCCTCGCCACCTCCTTCTGGCTCGCCGGCTACGCGCTCGCGCTGCGGCGGCGGCGCCGTGAGAGCGATGTCCGCTGAGGCCCCCGAGGGCCCCCCCCCGCGCCCCCCGCCCCCCCCGCCCCCTCAACCTCCGCCGCAACCTGCGCGTATTGGAGGCAACGGCGAAGACAAAGACTTAGTAACCAGGACGTTAGCCGGCGATCGGGCCGCTTTTGGAGTGCTCATAGAGCGGTATTCGGCCCAGGCTCGGCGCGTCGCGCGGGCTGTGTTGGGCGACCCGGATGATGCCGACGACGCGGCGCAGGACGGCTTCCTCTCGGCTCTCGTCAAGCTCGGCCAGTACGACGCGCGCCGGCCGTTTGGTCCGTGGCTGATGCGCATCGTCGCGAATGCGGCGACTGACCGGCGCCGGCGCCGCAACGTGCGGCGCGTCGAGCCGCTCGACCCATCCCTCGTGGGCGGTGGTCCGCGTCCGGACGCGCTGGCGGTAAGAAACGAGTTGGGGGACCGGCTGCGCGCCGCGCTGGCGGAGCTGCCCGAGCGGCGCCGCACCGCGGTCGTTCTGTTCGACGTCGAGGGATACTCGCATGCCGAGATCGCGGGCATCCTCGGAATCCCGGAAGGGACCGTACGATCCGAAGTGTTTCACGCGCGTCGCCGTCTGCGCACGCTGCTGGCGGACTGGAAGGAGCAGGCAAGATGAACGAAGATCTGGAGCTGCGCGCCGCCCTCAAGGCGGCGCTTGAGCCGCCAAATGACCAAGCCGCGTTCGTCGCACGCGTCATGGCGCAGTACGACAACGCACTCGAACGCTCGACGATCCCCGCGCTCGACGTGCTGGCGTCCTGGTTCCGTCCCGGCATCGCGGCGGCGGCACTGATCGCCGGGCTTTTCTTCGGCCGCACCATGCTTACGCCGGCGTCGCCAGCCGCGTCCGAGTCGATCGACGCCGCGATGGCGCCGGCCGAAGGGACGGGCCTCGCGGCGCTGGTCACCGCGCAGGATCCGCCCGACGCCAGCGTCGTGTTTACGTCACTCGTCGAGCCACAATAAGAAAGAAAGAGGAGCCATGCTGAATAGATCGAAACTCGCTGCCGTTGGACTGCTGGCGGCTGTGTTCCTGGCCGGCGGTCTCGCCGGCTGGGGCGGGCGTGAGGTCACGGGTCGCGACGGGCACGGCCCCGGGAGGCGCGGTCCCGACGCCATGGTCGATTATCTCGCCCGCGAGCTGGACCTCAGCTCGGCACAGCGGGATTCGGTGCGGGCGATTTTCGCGCGTCACCGTCCCGAGACCGACGCCTTGTGGGCGCGGGTGCGGCCGCAATTCGACTCGATCAAGGCGCACATGCGTGTCGAAATCGACGCGCAGCTGACGCCGGATCAGCGCGTCAAGCATCAGCAACTGATCGACCGGGCAGAGCATCACCGTAGGGAGCGGGAAGACTCCACCAAGGGAAAGGCCGGAGGGCACTGATGCGCTGGATGATGGGGTTTCTCGCCATGGTGATCGCGACGCCCGCGGCGGCGCAACACGAGGTCACGCTGCAGGACGCGATTCAACGGGCTCTACGGGTGCAGCCGGGCATGGTGCAGGCCCGGGGCGATGAATCGAACGCGGGGATGCAGCGTGCGGCAGCCGTGGGCGCGTTCCTTCCGACGGTCACGCTGAACTCCAGCGCATTCCGCCAGAACAAATCCTCGATCGTCAACGGCTTCCCCGTGCAGGCCGGCACGTATCAGTACAACACCGGGCTCAACCTCAGTGTCGATCTGTTTGACGGGCTGAGACGGGTGCAACGCTACCGTAACGCCGCCGCGACCGCGGCGGCGGCGGAGGCCGGCTACACGAATCAGACCTTTCAGGTGACGCTGCAAACCAAACAGGCGTTTTACAACGCACTGGCCACGGAAGAGCTCGTGCGTGTCGCCCAATCCCAGGTGCGCCGCGCGCAGCGACAGCTGGAGATTTCCGTGGACAAGCTGCACGCGGGCTCGGCCACGCGCTCCGACTCGCTCCGATCCACGGTGGACTACGGCAATGCCCGCATTGCGCTGCTGCAGGCGCAGGCCAATCTCGCGACGGCGCAGGCGAATCTCGGTCGTCAGGTTGGCATCGACAGCCTGGTGCGGGCTGTCCCCGACAGCGCGCTTCCACCACTGCCCGATTCCACGGGGTTACGGGGAGCCGCGCTCGAGAGCTCGCCGCAGGTGCTTCAAGCCGAGGCGCAGGCGCGGGCCCTGGCCGCAAGCGTCTGGGATCAGCGTTCGCAGTATCTACCGACGCTCAGCGTGTCCTACAACACATCGAGTCAGGGCCTGACGCAGGCGTGGCAGGGATTCGGTCTTCCGAACCGCAACATCAATCGGCTCCAGTTCAGCCTTACCTGGACCATCTTCAACGGGTTCGTGCGGGAGCAGCAGCAAACGTCCGCCGCGGTACAGCGGGACGTCGCGACCGCCCGCGCCGCAGACACGCGCCTTCTGGTGAACGCGACGCTCACGCAGCAGCTCGCCGCAGCGGTCACCGCATTCGAGCAGATCGAAATCGCCCGCGCGAACGTTGCGGCGGCGACCGAAGATCTGCGCGTCCAGAACGAGCGATATCGGGTGGGCGCGGCGACGATTCTGGACCTGCTCACCTCGCAGGCGGCGCTCACTCAGGCCGAAGTGAACCTCGTGCAGACCCGCTTCAATTACCTCATCGCCCGCGCGCAGGTCGAAGCGGTCGTGGGACGGACACTATGACGACTGCGCAGGCAGCGCTGTTCCGCACGGGCGACACTCCGACGCCCGACACCGTGATCTTGACGCATCATCTCACCCGCGAGTACCAGATGGGCGCCGAAGTCGTGCATGCGCTACGCGGCGTGGACATCCAGATCAAGAAGAACGAGTTCGTCGCGTGCATGGGGCCGTCGGGTTCGGGCAAATCGACGCTGATGAACCTGATCGGCTGTCTCGACACGCCGACGAGCGGCGAGTACTGGCTCAACGGGCAGAAAGTGAGCGATCTGAGCGACGACGAGCTGGCGCGAATCCGCAACAAGGAGATCGGGTTCGTGTTCCAGACGTTCAACCTGCTGCCGCGCGCCGACGCGCTGCACAACGTCGAGCTGCCGCTCATTTACGCCGGCATGGGATCCAAGGAGCGGCGCGAGCGCGCGGCCGGCTCGCTGACGCAGGTCGGCCTGGCCGACCGCATGGACCACCGGCCCAACGAGCTGTCGGGTGGACAGCGCCAGCGCGTCGCCATCGCGCGCGCGCTGGTGAATGCGCCGAGCATCCTGCTCGCCGACGAGCCGACCGGCAACCTCGACTCGGCGACGGGCAACGAGATCATGGGGCTGTTTCACGAGCTTCATGACACGGGCCAGACCATCGTGCTGGTGACGCACGAACACGACATTGCCGCGCACGCGCGCCGCCAGATTCATCTGCTCGACGGCAAAATCGCGCGCGATGAAAGAACGGAAGGTCAGACGTGAACACATATCCTCGGGCCGTGGTCATGGCGCTCGCCGGCGTGATCGCCTGCGGGAAGCCCCAGGCTGCGCCCATGTACGAAGCGGTCCCCGTCTCGCGCCGCACCCTGGTGGTGTCGGCGTCGGCGTCAGGCGCTATCGAGCCCGTGCTCACGGTGGACGTCAAGTCCAAGGCGTCGGGCGAGATCATCGGGATGAACGTGCAGACGGGCGACGACGTGAAGGCCGATCAACTGCTCGCCTCGATCGATCCGCGGATTCCGCGCAACAACCTGGCGCAGGCGCAGGCGAATCTGGCGGTGGCCCAGGCACAGCTCGCCAACGCCAAAGCGCAACTCGCCCGCTCGGACACGCTGTTCAAGTCGCAGGCGATCACGCAGACCGAGTACGACGGCGCGAAGCTGGACTACGCCAACGCCTATGCGTCGGTGATTCGCGCGCAATCGGATCTCGAGAACGCGCGCGACCGCATGACCGACACGAAGCTGCGCGCGCCGCTCGCCGGGACGATCATCGCCAAGAACGTGGAGCTCGGCACCGTGATCTCGTCGCCGACGACCGACGTCGGGGGCGGCACCGTCCTGTTCCGGATGGCGAACCTCGACACCGTGCAGGTGCGCACCCTGGTCGATGAGACGGACATCGGCAAAGTGCAGCCCGGCCTGCTCGCCACGATCACGGTGGACGCCTATCCCAACCGGCCGTTCGAAGGCTCGGTGCTCAAGATCGAGCCGCAGGCGTCGGTGCAGCAGAACGTGACGATGTTCCCCGTCCTGGTGCGGATCGCGAATCCGGGCCATCTGCTCAAGCCGGGGATGAACACGGAGGTCGAGATCCATGTCGGCCGGCGCGACAACGTGATCGCGATCCCCAACGCGGCGCTGCGCACGCAACGTGACGTTGCGTCAGCGGCACAGGTTCTGGGGCTCGATCCTAATCAGGTGCAACAAGACCTCGCGGCTGCGGCCGCGCGGCAGACCACGAGTCGCGACAGCGCATCGCTCGGCGGTTCCCCCGCCCGCCGCGATACGGCGGCCGCACAGGCCGGTAACACGGTGATGATGACGCTGCCCGACGGCCGCAGCGTGGCCGCGCCGGCCGGTTTCACGGCGCAGCAGGTGAAGCTCGCGCAGAATGCGATGCAGAAGCGGATGCGCGGCGAGACGCCGACCGATGAAGAGCAGACCGCGGGGCGCGCGCTGTTCGCCGCGATGCGCGCGTCGGGCGCCCTGGGAGGAGGTGGCGGGGCCGGCGGATTCCGCCGCAACACCACGGAGCCGTCCAGCTACATCGTGTTCGTCATGAAGCACGGAAAACCCGCTCCGCTGCAGATTCGCACCGGCCTCACCGATCTCGATTACATCGAGGTGGTGAGCGGCCTGACCGAGCAGGACACGGTGCTGGTCCTGCCGAGCGCGTCGTTGCTGAACGCTCAGCGCGACATGCAGCAACGCATGCGGAACGTGACCGGCGGTGGGTTGCCCGGCTTGCAGCAACAGCCGACGACGACCCAACAGCGTCCGCAGGCGACGCCGGCGAGGCCGTAGCGATGCTGCTCGACGAAATCTTTCACGTCGCGATTCAGGCGATCCGCGCCAACAAGCTGCGGTCGTTCCTGACGATGCTGGGCATCATCATCGGCGTGGGTGCCGTGATCACGATGGTGGCGCTCGGCAGCGGCGCGCAGAAGGCCGTGCAGGCACGCATCGCGGCGCTGGGCCCGACGCTGCTGTCGCTGTATCCCGGGCAGTCGTTTCGCGGCGGCGTGGCGATCATGTTCGATCAGCGCGTCAGCCTGACGGTGGATGACGCCGCGGCGCTGGCGCGCGACGCGCGCCACGTGAAGGGCGTCGTGCCCGAGCTGACCCGCAACTTCCAGGTCAAACGCGGCGGCCAGAATTCCAATGTGAACATCGTGGGGACGACGCCGAATTACCCGACGGTGAAGAACTACACGATGACCGCCGGCCGGATGTTCACGGCCGGTGAGGATGAAGGACGCCGGCGCTACGCCGTGCTGGGATCGGCGATTCCGGAGATGTTCAACGCCAACGGCGCCGCCATGCTGGGCCAGGAAATCCAGATCCGCGGCATCCCCTTCGAGATCATCGGCGTGCTGTCGGCCAAGGGCTCCGCGGGCGGGTTCGGCAATCCGGACGAGCAGATCCTCATCCCGCTGCAGACGGCGCGCTACCGCGTCATGGGAACCGACCGGCTGCGGTCCATCACGGTCGACGCGGCCAGCGTGTCGCAGATGACGCTCGCCATGATCGAGATCGAGCGAGTGCTGCGGCGCGAGCACAAGGTCCGTCCGGGCGGTGAGAACGATTTCCAGATCCGCAACCAGTCGGATATTCTGGCGACCTTCCAGGATACGACCAAGACCTTCACCTATCTGCTGGCCGGCATCGCGGCGGTGAGCCTGCTCGTCGGCGGCATCGGCATCATGAACATCATGCTCGTATCGGTGACGGAGCGGACGCGCGAGATCGGCGTGCGCAAGGCGCTCGGCGCGACGCGGTTCAACATCATGTTCCAGTTCCTGGTCGAGGCGCTCGTCTTGTGCCTGGTGGGCGGTCTGCTCGGCATCCTGTTCGGCTCACTGGGTGCTGTGGGCCTGTCTACCCTGATGCACTGGAACACGTCCCTCAATGTCTTCGCCATCCTCATCGCCTTCGTGTTCAGCGCGATTGTGGGCCTGTTCTTCGGCATCTGGCCGGCGCGGCGGGCGGCGAGCCTCGATCCTATCACGGCGCTGCGTTACGAATAGACGTGCGGCGCACGCCGCATGCCGCACGTTAGTTTTAGTTCCATGCTCGCCGTTCTCCTTTTCCTCCAGTCCGCAGCCGCCCAGCAATCCGTTTACGACGGCCATCTCCGTCAACTCGACGTACGCCTGCCCCGCATCGAGACCGCGGCGGTGCGTATCGACGGCGTGCTCGACGAGGACGCCTGGCGCCAGGCCGCCGTACTGACCGGATTCAGCCAATACCGGCCCGTCGACAGCCGTCCCGCCGCCGATTCGACGGAGGTGCTCGCGTTTTACGCGCCCGACGCGATCTACTTCGGCATTCGCGCGTTCGAGTCGCATGGCAGCGTGGTACGCGCCACGCTCGCCGATCGCGACAACATCGGCGCCGACGACAACATCCAGATTCTGCTCGACACCTTCAACGACCGGCGGCGCGCGTTGCTGTTCGAGGTCAACGCGCTGGGCGTGCAGCAGGACGGCGTGCGCAGCGAAGGGATCGCGGGCGCCGCGGGCGGTGGGAATGCCGGCGGCCGCTTCGACGGCATCGTCGACTTGAATCCCGACTATGTCTACGAGTCGCACGGGCGCGTGACGGCGTGGGGCTTTGAAGTGGAGGTGCGCATACCCTTCAAGAGTCTCCGCTACCAGAGCGGCGACACACAGGACTGGGGCATTCAAGTCGTCCGCGTCACACAGCATACCGGCTACGAAGACACCTGGACCCCCGTCGTGCGCGCCAGCGCGAGCTTCCTCATCCAGTCCGGGACGCTCAAGGGTCTCAGCGGGCTGCGCCGCGGACTGGTGATGGACGTGAACCCCGAGTTCACGTCTCACGTGGACGGCGCACCGGCAGGAACGGCATATCACTACGGCCACTTGGACCCGCAGCTCGGCGTGAATCTGCGCTGGGGCATCACGCAAAACCTCAGTATGACCGGCACGGTCAACCCCGACTTCTCCCAGGTGGAAGCCGACGTCGGGCAGGTGACCGTCAACGAGCGCTTCGCGCTGTTCTTCCCCGAGAAGCGGCCGTTCTTCCTGGAAGGCCTCGAGCAATTCGATACGCCCAATGCGCTGATCTATACGCGACGGATCCACGCGCCTCGCGGCGGAGCCAAGCTCACGGGCAAGGTGGGCGGCACCGGGATCGCCTACATCGGTGCGGTCGACGACAACGCGGCGCCAGGCGCTCCACATCCGGTGTTCAACCTGCTGCGCTTGCGCCGCGACCTGGGCGCCTCGTCGACCGTGGGGCTGGCCTACACCGACCGGGCTGCCGGGAGCGATTGGAACCGCGTGCTGGGCGCGGACGCGCGCGTCGTCTGGAAGAAGATCTGGTTCTCCGACGCGCAGTTCGTCGGGTCGTGGACCAAAGACACACCCGGCGGGCGCGCCCGCTCCGGGCAGCTGTGGGACGTCACGCTCTACGACCTGACCGGGTACTCGTACGGCAACCACGCGGAGCTGGTCGGCATCAGCCCCGATTTCAAGGCGTCGAGCGGCTTCGTCAATCGCGTCAACGTCGTCTACGGGCGGCTCTTCAATCGGTTTACGCGGTATGGGAAGCCGGGCGCGCTGCTGGAGAATGCCACGACGTATATCCTGCTTCGGCCCACGTGGCGCTATGACGACTTCCTCAAGTTCCGCAGCACGCTGGAAGGGTCGATTGAGCAGCAGCTCCAGTTCACGTTGCGCGGCGGCTGGTTCGTGAGCGCGTTGTGGCAGAATCTTCATCAACGGTTCGATGCCGCCGACTACGGCAGCTATCAAGTCGACTCCGCCGGGACGCCGGTGCCATTCAGATCTCCGCCCGGCCTCTACAACATGTGGGGCGGGTTGGGGGCCATCAGCACACCGAACCGCGCCTGGAAGGCCGACGTCAGCATCGGCTATGTGTCGGGTCCGATATTCGCCGAAGGAGCCGAGGGACGCGCGCTCAATGTGTTCACCGCCCTGGCCTGGAAGCCCACCTCGAGTCTCCGGCTCGAGGCGCAGTGGCCCCATCAACGCATCACGCGCGCGCGCGACGGCAGCTGGTTCTCGACCGCCGACATTCCGCGCCTCAAGGTCGAGTATCAGCTGAATCGCGATATCTTCTTTCGGTATGTCGGCCAATACACGGCGCAGAAACGGGACGCGTTGCGCGACCCGCGGACGGGCGACTCGCTCATCGTCAGCGGCAGCCAGCCGCCTGAGCCCGCATTCCGGAACGACTTTCTGTTCTCCTACAGGCCGACGCCGGGTACCGTCGTGTTTCTCGGCTACGGCAGCTCGCTCACCGAGCAGAATCCGCTCAGCTTCCGGCGCCTGTCACGCACCGGCGATGGCTTCTTCCTGAAAGCCAGCTATCTCTTCCGGATGTGAGCACGCTCGCGCAGCAACTCCTGGAGGAACGCGTCGCCAAGCAGCGGCAATACGTGCTGGCGAACACCCGCGCGCGCTGGGGATTCGTGGGATTTGGCATCGCGCTGCTGGTAGCGGTCAGGCTCGCCGGTATCACACCCGTCTCGCCGTGGTTCATTCTCGCATTTGCCGCGAGCTTCGCGGCAGCGAACGCCGGCGTGCGCCGGCTGGTGCAGCGCCGCGCATTCCAGCCGTGGTACGCGCAGCTCAATCTCGTCGTCGGCTGCCTGCTGATTTCGGCCGTGCTCTACGCCATGGGCCCGAACGGCCACGTGCTGTACGGCGCGTACCTGATCGCCCCGCTGCAGGCGGCTCTGTATCTCGAGCGGCGTGAGGCGTGGGGTGCGCTGATCATCAACCTCGTCGCATTTACGCTGGTCACGGCACTCGCGCAGGTCGCCGGGCACGGGTGGCCGTGGACGCTGTACATGCAGGAAGCGCTCGTCCTGGTGTTCGCCTGCGTGGCGCTCGTGCCGATGCTGGTGCAGATCGTGGATCGGCTGCGCGGCGCGCGCGGCGTGCTCGGCGAGATCGAGCGCGGCGACCTGACCCGGCAGATGGCCAGCGGTGCCGGCGGCGGGAGCGCCGTGGCGACTGACGAGCTCGGTTTCCTGGGCGTGAGCGTGAACCGCACCACGGCGGCGATCGCGGACATCATTCGTGAGATCGGCCGGCAGGGTCATGCGCTCGCCACGATGGCGGGCGAGCTCGCCGGCGCCGCGCGCGAGCTGCAGACCGCGTCACAGTCGATTTCGGCCACCACCGATCAGCTCTCGCAGGGCACCGAGCGCCAGCGTCAGCTCATCGGCTACGGGCGTCAGGATTCGGAGGCAGCGTCCGGCCTCGCGACGACGCTGCACGCTCGCGCGCAGCAGGCCGAGCGGCAGATCACGGAGATCGCTCTCCAGGCGCATCGCCGCGGCGAAGAAGTGGCCAAGGCCAGCACGCTGCTCATGAATCTGATGGTCCACATGGATCACGCCTCCGACGTGGCCGCGGTGCTCGACAAGGAGTCGCGCGAGATCGGGAAGCTGGTGGACGGCATCACGCGCATCGCGAGCCAGACCGACCTGCTGGCGCTCAACGCCGCGATCGAGGCGGCGCGCGCCGGACAGCACGGGCTCGGCTTTCGCGTCGTCGCCGGCGAGGTCAGAAAGCTCGCCGAGCAGAGCTCACGTTCCGCCGAAGAGGTGCGGGCCAAGGTTCGCGCGACACAGGATCAGATCGGCCGGGTCGTGGATGCGATGCAGAAGGGCCGGGAAGCGGCGAAAGGCGTCGGCAGCGTCGCGACCACGGTGCACGGCGCGCTCGATGCGATTTTCGCCGACCTGAACTCCACAGTCCAGTTCGCGACGACGTTCGCCGCCGAGACCGAGAATCAGACCAAGCGGATGCGCGAGGTGTTGCGCCGGATGGAGGAGGTTGCCGCTATCGCCGATGGCGCCGCCAGCGGTGCGCGCCAGACCTCCGCGGCGACCGCGCAGCAGATCGCGTCACTCGGCGAGCTGACCAGCACCTCGCAGCATCTCTCCGACGCCGCCGCGACGCTGGCACAGACGATCCGGCGCTTTCGGGTCAATGGCGCCGCGGGGCCCGGGACGAACTGAGCAGCCGTTTAGTCTGGGCGTTGGCGGTGCGACGCACCTCGTCGACATCCGCCGTCTTCAACACCCCATCTCGAACCACAATGCGCCCGTCCACGAGCACATGGCGGACGTCGGCTGGCTGCGCGCTGTAAACGATCCGGGAAATGAGGTCGGCCTCCTCCGGCTGTGCATGCGGAGCGGCGAGGTCGAGCACCACCAGGTCGGCGCACTTCCCTGCTTCGATGGACCCGATCTCCGACTCGAGCCCCAACGCGCGCGCGCCGCCGAGTGTCGCGAGCTCGAGCAACGTCGCGGCCGGCATCACCTCGGGTCCGAGCCGTGGCTTCTGGATCAGCGCCGCGAGCCGCATCTCGGCGAACGCGTCGAGCCGGTTGTTGCACGGCGCGCCGTCGGCACCGATGGCGACGCGGCAGCCCGCCGTCAGCATCTCGGGGATCGGCGCGATGCCGCTGCCCAGCTTCAGGTTGGAGCTGGGACAATGGACGACGTTGGTCGCCTGGCGCGCCAGCCGCGCGATCGCGTCGTTGTCCACCCAGACGCAGTGCGCCAGCGCGGCCCGCGGCCCGGAAATGCCGACGGAATCGAGATAGGCGATCTCGTCGTGCCCGGTCTCGCGCTTCACGGTGTCGAGCTCCAGCGGCGTCTCGGCGGCGTGCGTGTGAATCATCGCGCCTGCCTTCTCGGCCAGATCGCTCACGGCGCGGAGCAGCGGGCCGGTGCAGCTCGGCGCAAACCGCGGGGCAAAGCAGTAGCGCAGCCGGCCGCCCGCGGCACCGTGCCAGCGCGCGCACAGGTCAACGCTCTCCGTCAGCGCCTTGTCGGTCGGCTCGTGCAATGCCGGCGGACTCGCCGGGGGGGGCGCGTCCATCAGGCACTTCCCCGCGGTCGCGCGAATGCCGATCGCCTCGAGCGCCTCGAACGCGGCGCCCGTGTGATGCACGGTTTCCATATCGAGGATCGCAGTCGTGCCGCCGAGTAGCAGCTCGGCAGCACCGAGCATCGCGGAAGCATGGATGGAGGCTTCGGTGTGCGCCGCTTCGAGCGGCCAGATTCGTGTGGCGAGCCACGCTTCGAGTGAGAGATCGTCGGCGAGTCCGCGAAACAGCGTTTGGCAAAGATGGATGTGAGCCTGGATGAGACCGGGCAGGATGACGAGCCCGCTGCAATCGAGAACCGTAGCCTTATTCGTTCCAACCTTCCCACGTTCCGACTTTCCAACGCTTTTGATGCGCCCGCCCTCGATGAGCACATCGGCGTCGAGAATCCGACGCGAGGCGTCCATCGTCACTACGCGCGCGCCTCTCAGCAGAAGAGGCTTCGTCAACGGAGCTTCAAGAGATCTGTGGGATCGAATGAGACTGCGCCGTATTGCGCTCCCCAATGCAGGTGTGGACCCGTCACCCGCCCGGTCGCTCCGACGCGGCCGATGATCTGGCCGCGCTCGACGGTGTCACCGGCGGCGACCAGCGCGCGACTCAGATGATGATAGACGGTCATCACGCCGTCGCCATGGTGCAGATAGACGGAGATACCACCGTAGAAGAAGTCGCCGACCAGCGCGACGACGCCGCGATTCGACGCGCGCACCGGGGCGCCCTTCGCACCGGCGAGGTCGAGCCCGTAATGCCGGCTGCGCCACACACCATTCACCTGGCGTCCCGACCCAAAGACGCTGGTGACGCGTGAAGTCCGGGGACGCAGGAACGGGGCCTTCCAGAGCCTGGGCAACTCATGCGCGCGTCGCGCGGCGTCGCGCGACAACGTCCCTTCGCGGTCGATGCGCGCCTGGAGCGCGCTGTCGGGAGGCGGAGTGAACCGCTCAGCGGCGCGCACCTCTTCGTTTGCCGGTACTTTGCGCGCTACCACGGGTACGGTCGCCTCGTGGCCGATCACGGCACCATCCCAGCGAATGGAAAGCGTCACCACCTTGACGCTGTCGGAGGCGGTCAGCGGCACGGCGGCGAACGCCTTCCCGGCCCGGAAATGCAGTGGCTCACCCGCGACTTCTCCGGTCACGGCGTCCGCTGCTGAGACGACGATGAGCGAGCCCTGGCGCGGTGCCGCGGGCTCCCAGCCGATTTCCTGGACCGCCGTCACCGCGGCGAGCACGAGCAGCAGCATTACGTCGAGATCCGCGGATGCACTGAGCCGCTGTCGGCAGATGAAGGCAGGTCGAAGTAGGCCTCCACCTCGTCGAGCAGCTCCTGGTCGGAGTACACTCCCGCGAGAATCCGCTCCGCGGTACCGGGCTCGAGCAGCACATAGCCGAACGGATAGTCCACGCCGCTCAGCAGAATCATGCGGCGCTGGCGGTTGGGCAGCGCGACGTAGATCGTGTCGGAATTGGTCGGGACCAGCTTGATGTTGTGCTGTCCCAACGTCGTAGCGATCCCCTCGGTCGTAAAGTTGAGCTCGTCGAGCGCTGCGGCTTGATCATCGGCCGACAGCGTATCCGCGGCCGCAAGCCAGAATACGACGACGGTCGGCTCAGTCACGAGGCGCGGCGTGAGCAGCGTGCTGTCCGCCGAGTCGCGCGGCGTCAGGTCTGCGGCGTTGAGGGAATCGTCGGTGCGGGCTGTAACGGCGCCATTCTGTGGCCGGCACGACGCCACGAATGCGATGGCAAGCAGCGTTGCTGCGCGCATGGCGGACAATATACTTAGCCCATGACCGTTGCTCCCCCGCCCGCCCCCCCCGGTCCCCCCGGTCCCAAGGCTCCGGCTGTCAAACGTCATCACTGGATCGTGCGCCTCACGCATTGGACGACGTTTGTTTCGCTGCTGGGCATGATCATGAGTGGACTGCAGATCTACAGCGCGTACGCGCGCTTCGGGGAACGCGGCGGCCCGTATTACTACAACGCATTCCAGGACCGGCAATTCCCGGCGTTCAGCCGGCTCGGCGGCTGGCTTGCGGGAGCGTTGAACTGGCATTTCGCGTTCATGTGGCCGTTCATCACCGGGGGCTTGCTGTACCTCTCCTATCTCGCATACAGCGGCGAATGGCGCTCGCTCTTGTTCCGTCCGCGCGATATCCGCGGCGCGATCGAAATGCAGAAGTACTACCTGCGGTTGCGGAAGGACCACCCGCCCCAGGGAAAGCACAATCCGCTCCAGAAACTCGCCTACACGTTCATCGTCGTGCTCGGCGCTCTATCGGTGCTCACGGGATTCGCGATCTACAAGCCGACGCAGCTATCGTGGCTCACGGCGCTGTTCGGTGGCTTTCAGGCGGCCCGCTACTGGCACTTCTGGGCGGTGTGGATCTTCACCGGCTTTCTCGTCGTCCACGTCATCCTCGTCTTTGTCGTGGACCCTCCTTCACTGCGCGCGATGATCACCGGATGGTATCGCGGCCGGTTCCCCAGCCATGACTGATCGGCGCGGCTTCCTGCGATTGGCGGCGGGCGCGGGCGGTGCCTCTCTCCTTGCCGCGTGTCGCCCGATCTTGCTGGACGTCAGCCGCTTGAACGACTGGGTGGGCGAGAAGGTGCTTTTTTCGCCGCGTCGTCTGGCGCGGCAGTACGATGTCTCCGAGCGGACCGCGCATCTGCCGAGCTACTTCATTTCGCCCACGACCCCGATGCTCAAGGATCCCGCGGCGTGGCGACTGCGTGTCGACGGATTGGTCCGCCGGCCGCAGGAGCTGTCACTCGACGACTTGCGCGCGATGCCGCGCACGAGCTACACCGTCAAGCATCATTGCGTCGAGGGATGGAGCGCGATCGCGACGTGGCACGGTGTGCCGGTGTCCGCGGTCGCCGAGCGCTGCGAGATGCTGCCGGGGGCGCGCTACGTGCGGTTCGATTCGTTCGACTCCGGCTACTCCAACGGCTGGGATCTCGCGAGCGCGATGCATCCGCAGACGATCCTCGCGTACGGCATGAACGACAACCCGCTGCCGGTCGCGCACGGCGCGCCGCTGCGGCTCTACTCACCCACCAAGCTCGGCTACAAGATGACGAAGTATCTTGTCTCGATGACGTTCACGGCGGACCGGCCGGGTGGATACTGGGAGGACCAGGGGTATCCGTGGTTTGGGGGCGTGTGATCGTACGAGCAGTCGTGAATGAACCCAGCCTCCGGACAATTTGGGCCGGGGCCGCCGTGTTAGGACTGGTCGGCTACGCGGCAGCGCGCTTTCGGCGCTGGCTCGTTCTCCCAGCGCTGGCACTCATCGCCGTCGCGGTTTGGATGCAGCTCGGCGATCTCCTGGACCCACACGTGGGGCCGGCGATCATGCAGGAGGCAGGGCTGTGGTACGTTGGACAAGCGGGCGCGGCTGCCGCTTTGGCCGTGATCCTGTGCGTGGTGGGCCTGGCTCCGAGGCGCGCGCCCTAGCCGATCCGCGCCAGCGCGTCGTGCATTTCCGCAGCCGTCGCAAACCGATCCGCCGGTTGCTTCGCCATCGCCTTCAGAATCACCACCGCCAGCGCGCCCGGCACCTCGGGATTGGTGGCGCGCGGATCGGGCGTCTCCTCCTCCAGATGCTTCGCCACCAGCGCCCACGTCGTCGCCGCCTCGAACGGCACCTTCCCCGTCACGCATTCGAACAGCACGACGCCCGCTGCATAGAGATCGCTGCGCGGATCGAGCTCCGCGCCCGATAGCTGCTCGGGCGACATGTAGTCGGGCGTGCCGATCGACGTCCCGGCCTCCGTGAGGCCCTTGCCCTGCGGCGGATTGGCGAGCCGCGCGATTCCGAAATCCATCACCTTGAGAAAGCCGCTCGGCTCGACGACGATGTTCTGCGGCTTGATATCGCGATGAATGACGCCTTCGGCATGGGCCACTTCGAGCGCGCGGCACAATTGCTTGCCGACGGTCAACGCGACCGGCACCGGCAGCTTGCCGCGCGACACGATGAGCTGCTTGAGCGACGTGCCCTCCACGTACTCCATCGTCAAGTAATACATCCCGTTCTGCTCGCCGAGGTCGTAGGTGCGGACGACGTTGCGGTGCGCGATCTTGCGTGCCAGCCGGATTTCCTGCTTGAAGCGATCCAGCGCGACCGTCCCACCGGCCATCGCTTCCGGCTTGAGCGTCTTGATCGCGACGGGCTCTTGCAGCTCGCGGTCGAAGGCGCGGTAGACGACGCCCATCCCGCCGGCACCCAGGATTTCCTTGACCTCGTAGCGGCCGGCGAACGTGGCGCCGGGACGCAGCTGATCGCCGCCGGCCGCGCGGACCGCGGTGGGCACGGAATCCATGCGTTGCGTCGCCGCGCCACCGGACGCCTGCATCATGTAATCGACGAGCGCCGCCTTGGCCTTGAGATCCTCGACCAATCCCTTGAACGCCTGCGACAGGATGCCGATTTCGTCCCGCGACTTCACCACGATGTCGACGCTGTAGTCGCCCTCCTGCACCTGCCGCGTCGCGATCGCGAGCTTGCGCACCGGCCCCGTGATCTGGCGGGCCTGCACGAACGCGAACACCAGCGCGAGCACCACACCCAGCGCCACGGCCCAGAGCATCGTGCGCTGCAGCGCGTTGAAGGCCGCCAGCTCCGACTCGCGCGAGCGCAGCGCCACGAAGCCGCCCCGCACGTCGCCGCTGGGTGAGCGAATCGCGCCCGCCAGCCCGATCAGATGTTGCTTCCCCACCTCGGCGGCGAGCGGCAATCCTGCGCCACCGGTGTCGGCGGCCAATGCCTCGGCGCTGACCGCGCTCTGCAACGCGGGACCGATGTCTTGCGCCGCTACGGTACTGCCGACGACCACGGGCTTGCTCAGCGTGTCGAGCGCGAAGAAGACGACGTCCGAGGTGGTCGCTTGCTTGATGGCGCCGGCGAGCGAGTCGTCGATCTGGTACGTCGCGACGAGCGCACCAAGGGGGGCGGCGGTGGGCCGATCGCGCAGCGGCGTGCCGATCGCCATGAACATCGTGCCGTGCACGTCGTCGAGCCACGCCCCGCTGGTCTGATCGCCGCTCAGTGCGTTGGCAACGAGGGGCGCAATCGACAGGTCGCGGTCATACTGCTCGCGATAATCGGTGCGCGCGATGAGGATGCCGTCGCCGTTGGTGACGAGCACCCACGCCGCATCGATCAGGCCGCGAATGTCATCGGCCTGATCCAGCGCCTCCGCGCGCGCCCGCTGGTTGAGCAGCCGCTGCCGGTATTGGGGCACG
>Ga0137415_10000410_pt1 | contig 40874 bp, 46 predicted proteins | sample CZODoug3_1_1_16f_FD_183082 | JGI IMG/M metagenome (GOLD analysis project Ga0137415, IMG submission 183082) | Vadose zone soil fungal communities from Angelo Coast Range Reserve, California, USA - CZODoug3_1_1_16fungal (Hybrid Assembly) | ecosystem: Environmental > Terrestrial > Soil > Vadose...
GTCCGTTTTCGCCATCTTCACTTCCGCAGTGCCACCGACGCACACGGTTGTCACGCCGTCCTTGCCGTCAGAGCAGTGCAGAGTGCCATTAACAGTCCAGACGCCATTCTCCAGCACCGCTTTAAAGGGCCGTTCGGATTCGATTTGTTTTTCCCCGTAGACAGGAATTAGCACGGCCTCAGCTATTTTCACGGCCGTTTTCGGATCGGGTACGAAGCCGCCTTTCGGAGCATAAGACTGGGCTTGTGTTGCGACGGAGGAGAGAACAGCGAAATATATGCTCAATATGGCTCGACGGGCTTTCATGGCGTGACCTTCACGTTCATTATGTACTGACTCGACGTCAACTGACGAGATGAGGCGGCTGCACTCAGTGAGAATTCCTTCTTCACAGCCCGGTCCTAGCCGATCCGAGGGTCGCACGGCAATGGGGATTTTATGCAGCTATTTGTCAGAAATGTTCCGTGGGATTGCATACGATTCCAAGTATCCACACTTCGGGCACCGGAGCGTTGTGACTGGAACGAGTGAATCTGCCTTAAGCTTGAGACCCGTCCAGAAGTCGGTTCGGGTTTTCCCCGGAGACCAGTTTTGCTGCTGGCATCCGGAGTGATTGCTATCCGGAACAAAGCCGACTTCCATGTGCGCGTGACACCGTATGCACTGGACCGGTTCATTCATGCTCATTTCGCCCTCGTATCCCAAGTCTAGGTTTTTTTCTTTTTTCGCGGTGCGCTGCCACCAATGGCGAGCATCCACAAGCACTGGCGCGGCAAGACCCATTAGGCACGCCAGAATCACAAGCAGGGTGATCACGCTACGGCCAAACATGAGCGCTTTAAACTCCATGCCGAATTGGGGTCAGAACTCCAGACCGTTTCCATCAACTGGCGTAACCAAGGCAGGCTTCATGAGCTTTCGCGGGCCGCTAGGCTCGAAAATCATGTGATGGCGATTATTTTCCACACGGGCCGTGTCACTCGCCTTGGGCTGAATTGCTGGACCTTGAGACTCTCAATTTCCAGGTGCCATGTTCTTTCGTGAACACGTGAGTCGTGTCTTGACGGGCAACATTCTTGTTTTCGTTCGACACGTAAATCATCACGTAGCTGGCAACCGCCGCTATGTCATTGAGGACGAAAATGTGCATGTCTTGCTGCCGTACCGAATAGGGCCGAGCCTCGCCTGCGTGTTCCCGGAAATTTTTTCAGAAGCGCGGCCTTTCCCGGTCCGATTCCGGTGGGCGTCAAATTCACGTAGTCGTCGGCCAAGACCCTCTCGACGAGTGTCGGATCCGTAGTTTTCTCAGCTTTCAGCCAATCCAGTTCGATCTGCTGAATCAAGGAGCTGTCGGCGTCTTGGGTAGACGCGCTGTTGGCAGGCTTGGGAGAGTTGGTCTGAGTGTGACCAAATACCGTCACAATCAGTAAGGTCAACGCAATCAGCGTCGCATATCGCATCGGGCAGCCCCCAACCGAGCTTAGTTCAGGTAAGGAATGGTTGACTTCGGAGTTCTTGCGCCACATTTTCCGGAAGGGGGTCGCGCGGAGCTAGGGATAAATTGCGTGTGTCCCCCGGCCTTGCCCAGGTCAATGAGTCAAATGGGGATTTTTTGCCAACAATAGTGACCGCCTCGCTACGGATTCCGCGACCGATGCATTGGCTTCATCTTGGGTATAACATTGCCTTCGAACACTTGGGAGGCTCGTATGGGTAGCCCGCTCCCATTGATAACGGTGGTGCTGCTTTGTGTATTCCCTCTGCCTGCTCAGGAACGTCTTCCTGAGTCGACCCAAGAGCTTTCGGCAGCTGTGGATCGTGTAGCCGTCCTGACACCAAGCGATTTCAAGACGCTCCAGTCTCAAGCGAAATCGGGCGACCGCGAAGCCCAGTATTTGTTGGCACTCTCCTACGAAGACGGTCGACCAGTTGCCAGAGATTTCGCTGTGTCTCGGAACTGGATGCTCAAGTCCGCCGAACAGGGATACGTGCCCGCGCAAGCAGGGATGGGCGAAACGTACCTTCGCAACTCGTCCAAAGAAAATGGCGCCATCCTAGACTACGCTGATGCCGAGAGATGGTTGCTGCTCGCGGCTACCCAAGGCAATGCAGAAGCACAAGAATGGCTGGGGACTGGGTATGAGAGGGGCTGGTTTGGGGTAACTGACTATCGGGAGGGGCTCAGGTGGCTACGAAGGTCCGCTGAGCAAGGGTTGCCATGGGCACAGTTCACGTTGGCCCAGATGTACGAAGGCGGGGAGGGCGTCCCTGTGAGCGACTCCTTGGCTGCCAATTGGTACAGGAAGGCTGCGGACCACTTCACCGAGGTGGGAGGAGTTTGGGAAGCAGTTGTTCAGTTGGTTTATCGCGATGGCCGCCTACGGCAGGATTTGGTCGAACGGTATATGTGGTGCGCAATCGTGGACGCTTCTTTCAATCCTCCCAGCGTTGACGACATAAAATGGGCCGCCAAGCGCATGACTAAAGCACAAATCTTGCAAGCCCAGCGTATGGCGAGAGAGTGGATCCGACGTCACACGCGTCAATCACAGAGTATCGCTCAAGCGAAAGCCACAGAGAACTGATTGCTGTCGCAATCAGGCCTTCTCACTCAGAACCGAGTTGCCGGTGACAGAGCAGGGGCAGGGGCGGGGGCGGGCGCGGGCTAGTGCGTTTTTGAAGGTCCTGCCGTGGGAGTTAAGCGAACCGTCTTCACGCAATCAGGCTGCAAAATGCTCGATGAAATTATCACGTTTTTATCACACATGCCCCCTTTTGCTACCTCGATCTCAACTTGCGACACTGGTCATCATCTCCGCATCCTTCTGAAAACAAACTGGCGGAAGCGTGTGCGAGTCGAACGCACCGACGACATCAGAGATGCCGTCCGCCGGTTTTGAAGACCGGGAGGATCACCGGACCCCATGCGCTTCCGTAATTGTATGCAAACACTATAGTTAAATCGTTTACTAGCGCCGGATCTTCGTGCCATTTACTGCACAGTTCCTGCACAGTAGCCTTCAGGCATGGAGGAATCCACGCCACAGCAGCGTGAGGGGCATCAGACCGGCAGCATCTACGAGGCATCAGGCAAGTTCTATGTGCGCTATCGCGCGACGAAGATTATAGACGGCGTGCCGAAACGCGTGCAGCAATCGGAGCCGCTTTGCGACAAAGACGTGAAGCACTATAGCGCCGACTGCAAAGCCCTGAAGATGCTCCGCGATCGGTTCATGCTGAAGATCAACGCCAGGCAGACAGGCGACCAGAGCACGACTGTGACGGCGTTTTGGGACGGGATCTATTTGCCGTTCGCTAAAAAGAATCTACGCGGAAGCACGCTGCACGGCTACGAGCAAATCTGGTCACAACATCTCAAGTCGCACTTCGGTGAAACAAAGCTACCCGATTACACGACCGGCATGGCCTCACGCTTCCTGACGAAGCTGGCAGAGAAGTACAGCCGTCGAACGCTGAATCACATTCGTTCGGCAGCGAGCGCGATTTCTTACCCACGCGCTCAACCTCGAGTATGTAGCCGCTAATCCCTGGCACGGCGCCAGGGCGCTCGGCAAAATCAGGAACACCGAAAGCACGGCGCACTACACGCTTGAGGAAGCTGAGAACATCATCAGCGCGCTCGTCGATCATGTCGACGCGCAGCTCGCGTTTGTCCTGGCGTTCTTCATAGGGCTGCGGCCTTCCGAAGTTGCTGGCTTGCAATGGGGCGATGTGGACGGCGGCCACCTGCACATCCGGCGTTCGTTCGTTCGCGGCGAGGTCGGGCCGACCAAGACACCGGAATCCGTGGCTTCCCTGCCGTTGATTCAACCGATCGCCGGACTGCTCGAACTATGGCGTCCCAAGTGTCCGACCACGAACGAAGGCTGGATGTTTCCAAACGAACACAACCGGCCGCGGGACTTCCGCGACTTCACGCAAGACGTGATGCGGCCGGCTGTGCAGGCAAAAGGCCACGTTTGGAAAGGGCTCTACGCCGGCCGGCGTGGCGCGGGTACGATGCTGGTGGAGCTGACGGGAAATCTCGTGGCCGCTCAAGAGCTGCTACGCCATAAGTCGATGACCACGACGGCGCAGTTTTACAAGAAGCAAACGCGATCGGCTCGCGCGAATGGTATGAAACTATTGGAGGCGGCCGCGTCGAAGTAACTATTACCGGAAAGCTCATTCCACGGCTGTGCAAACAGTTGCTGCGCACTAGGAGTGATTAGGCTGATTTTGCAGTCGTTTGGATGGCCCGTCGAATGCTCGTAGCTAGCTATTCCAAGACCGACCTTTACAGGAAGGCGCCGAAGCCGGTCAGCATCTGATCGACTCAGGAGTTACGCGATCCGCCGAAATCCGAGAGTTTGTTCTTGGTCTCGCAAAGAAGCACGACCTCATATTGTTTGATCCTCAACGTGGCAAGGTGCTCTGGCCTGAGACGTCGGTCCCACTCGCGGATTGATCCTCCCGGGCTTGCATTCCCGCAGCACATGGCTCACGATATCTCCGGACGCGGTACCCTGTACCGCTAGGAGCGGCTGTATGAAACACCGAATTGCTATGTGGGCGATTGCGGGCTTTCTCGTTGCGGGCTGCTGGGCACTCTATGCCTTCGCGACCACACCTCCAGCGATGACCTCTGCCGACCCGATTATGACTCTCGTAGAAATTACTTGCCCTATTGCATTTGCAAGTCTTCATTTCCATTTCGGCGTTTCTTTGTATTGGTCTCTTGTTGCGAATGCGGCGACGTATGCCTTGGTCGGTCTGGTTGTTGAGATGCTACGCCGACGGCAACCGGATGACCTGCATCCGCGACGTGCCTAAAACTGTCCGTCATTTTGATGGACAGTGTCTGACATCTGCCCGTCAAAATCTGCGGTACACACCGTTCAGAGCCTCCAACCCGCCTGCAACCCGCTGACAACATGTTGATTCCATTCAGGCGACCATTCTCGGGTCAATTTTGAAGACCGGGAGGATCACCGAACCCCATGCGCTTCCGTGCTGACAATACATGCCGCTGCTGAAAGTTATGTCTGGCCTTGCCGCCAGAAGGTTACGGGCGCACCACAATCCCTGTCAAACCACTAAGCATCCAATACAAGCGCACGACCAACGGATCTCCCAGAAAATCAAGGATCGACGATGAAAGATCACCTGTCGGTTGTTCAGATTGATGTTTTCACCGCAACGCCATTGGAAGGAAATGCGTTAGCCGTCGTCCTTGACGGCCGTGGGCTCTCCGATGATCAAATGCAGTCCCTTGCCCGGGAAACCAACCTCTCTGAAACAACTTTCATCTTGCCACGCGAGGCCGCAATCGAACGGGAGCATGGCGTGCGGGTGAGGATCTTCACCGTCGCTGAAGAACTTCCCTTCGCTGGCCATCCAACCCTCGGAACCGCGTTCGTCCTGCGTGGTTCGACAGGAATCGCCGACCTGAAACTCGATCTCAATGTAGGCTCAGTCCCCGTGAGATTCGAGGATGCTCCCGGCCAGCCTGCGTTTGGCGAGATGACCCAGGTTGATCCGAAGTTTCTGGGACCGCATGATCGCAGTGCCGTAGCAAATGCGACAGGCTTGCCAATCGAAGCATTCGATGACTCGCTGCCGATCGAGACCGTCTCGACAGGTGTGCCGTTCACAATAACGCCCATTCGAAGTCTCGCGACATTGCAAAACCTGCACATCGATCAAAGACACGCGCGTGAGTACCTTGCTCGAACCGGAGGGAGTTTTTTCTACTTCGTCTGCCGCGAGACCGCAGATCCTGGTGCCCGCCTCCACGCACGCATGTTGTTCTACGGCGGAGAAGATCCGGCCACGGGGTCTGCTGCCGGTTGTGCGGCTGCATGGATGGTGGCACATGGCGTGGCGCAGCCCGACGAGCGAGTGCTGATTGAGCAGGGCATTGAAATGAAGCGTCCAAGCAGGATTTTAGTGCGCGCGTCGAAAACCGATAACCGCGTGGTAAACGTGCGCGTGGGGGGAAACGCGATTGAAGTGATGCGCGGAGAAATTTTCTTGCGGCCCCGGTCGTGATCGCAGCGAAAAAGCGCGTAACGCACAAGCTCCAATAAAGTTCAATAGGAAACATTTCCCATTGGCTTTCCCGCCACTTTACAGGCGCCTCGACAGTCCGTAGGATTTCTCTCGCTCTGAAAATTCTTTGAAGGTTGCGGATACCGCTTCCCAATTCCTGCACGCGAGTCTTGGGAGCTGAGTCACGCTCGGGATCCATCATGAAGCCAAAGCGCACTATCCTCTGTGTTGACGACAATGAACAGTCCCTGTCGATTCGCAAGGTCCTGCTGGAAACCCGCGGATATCGCGTCATCTCCTGCCACAATGGTGAGGACGCGCTCACCCGGTTCAAGAAAGGGGACATTGACCTGGTCTTGACCGATCTCATCATGCCCGGGCTTGACGGCGCCAAACTCATCGAAGAGATCAAGGCGCTCTCTCCGCGCACGCCCGCCATACTGCTTTCCGGGAAAGTTCGCATTTACGAGCGGGACACGCAAGCGGATGTCTTCCTGCCCAAGGGTATGCATGTTCCGGCGGAACTGCTCGAACGCATCCGTCTTCTGTTGGTTCGCAAGCGGGGTCCGAGCCGGGCTCATGTGCAAGCCGAGCGGCCCTCCCAAGCCGGAGCGGCTTGAGTCGCGTTACCTCGTTCAGCCCGTCACCTGGTTCAGCCCCAGCATCCTGTAGAATCGTTACTCTATACATGTCTGCTTTCATCGAAGCGGTCGATCTGCGCAAGACGTATCGCGTAGGGAAAGTTGAAGTTCCCGCGTTGCGCGGAATCACCTTTAACGTTGAAAAGGGGAAGTTCGTCAGTGTCGTCGGCCCCTCGGGCAGCGGCAAGTCGACGCTGTTCTATTTGCTTGGCGGGCTGACCCGCGCTGACTCAGGCCGCATCGTGGTCGATGGAGACGATTTTTCGCAGCTTTCCGACGCCGAGCGAACCCGCATGCGGAAGAAGAAGATCGGCTTCGTCTTTCAGAAGTTCAACCTGTTGCCCACCTTGGATGCGCGTTCGAACATCGAGATTGCACGGGACATCGCGGGCAATGGCCGTTTCGACCCGGCGCACTTCGAACGCATTTGCGATCTGCTCGGTCTCACCAAGCGGCTTGCGCATCGGCCTGCGGAACTCTCTGGTGGCGAGCAGCAGCGCGTGGCCTTGGCGCGGGCACTGGTAAACAAACCTGCGATCGTGCTGGCCGACGAGCCCACAGGCAACCTCGATTCCAAGAATTCAGAAGTCGTGCTACGCATGTTGCGGCAGTCCAACCGCGAATTGGGCCAGACTGTTCTGATGATCACCCATAACCCGGAGGCGGCGGCCTATGGGGATGAGATCATCCATATGCGGGATGGCCAGATCGTTACTCCGGAAGAAGATCCCCAGTGGATTGGCCACCATTAAAACGTTAAGATCGGAACGGAGAGATCCAATGGCACCGGGCAGACTCAGCAGGGCCCAGAGGGCATGTTGCGGAAGCCGGATATTTCCGCGTCGCCCCGACGCTTTGCTCCGCACCTGACGCATCGATCGGTGTGGGCTGAGGTTACCTCCGGTTGTTTGCCCGCGTGTAATCGGTCGTTTATAATGAGGTCGCCGAGCGGGAGTAACTCAGCGGTAGAGTGCGACCTTGCCAAGGTCGAAGTCGCGGGTTCAAATCCCGTCTCCCGCTCCAATGTATTTCCCCGTCACGCGCTCTGTCAGTTTTCCATGCTATTCATCCGCAGGGTGTTGCGCGGCACAAGAGCCGTCTCTCGCGGACTGGAGTCCGCGCCCTATGGCCCCCACAGCCGGTCCGCTACGGTTCCGATTCTCCAAGCCTGAATCGCATCCACGATGCCGCGTCATTCTTGTGACTGAGTCCAGTGCGCGAAGTTGGCGACGGCCGGTGCTTGCACTAGCCCGGGGGCGACTTCCGTCGTCCGACGCGACTGAGTATCCGGCGAACCTTCTTCGGTGACATAGAGAGTCGGGACGCCACGCGTGAGACTTTGCGTCCCTCCCGCTCCCAGACTTTGGGAACAATGAGTTCGGCGAATTGCTCAGTGATCTGCTGGAACGTCTTATCGCCGATGGAGCCTTGTGACCAGGCGCGAAGCACCGGGTTCACACGACCACCGCGTAGAACTCTCGCCCGTAACGCTTCCAGATCCTCCCAGGTGCCGTCTGCATGGTTGCCCTTGGAGAGAGCAACGGCCTGATCGTAGGAAGCACGGCCCGATTCGGGGTCATCAAAAAAGCGATTGCACCAGGTGAGACCTTGCCAGATGTAGGCATCGGCGAGAAGGCGCCGGTTCTGGGTGTGCCTGGCGAGTTCGATCGCCTCTTGGGCGCAATCCTTGGCGAATCGAGCGCGGGTGCCGGGTTCGGCGCTTTCGCCGATTTCTTCCTCCACGCGGGCATTCCCGATCATGCAGTCCAGCAGCCGCGCCCGCGCCATAAGGATGTAGTCACTTTTTTCTTCGCCGAGCCGGAAGGCGGTTTTCGCCTCTGAATCTGCGTACTCAAGATCTCCGCTATCCAGGTAAAGATAACCGTAGTTAATATGCACGCTGCCCAGGCCGTGGTGATTGTGATACTGCTGGTAGATGGTTGCAGCTTCGTCTAGTTCGTTCAGCGCTTCTTGACGCAGTTGCTCGAAGCGCTCGCGATTTTGAGGCTTGCCGTGTTCGTCTCGCACACGTCCGCGGGTGGCGGCTTTCCGCCGGCGGGCCGCATCGGCGTCGATTTTGCGACGCAATTGCAGGGCGATTAGTCGCCTGACAAAGGCCAGGTTGGTCAGGGTGCGCGCGATATTCCGATGGCACGGGTCACGTTGCCGATACTGCGCGATGGCTGCGGTAAAGTGTTCAATGGCGTGCTGGTAACGTCCCTGGCGACGGGCGATCCGGCCGTAAGAAGAATGAATGTTTCCCAAAGTCAGGTAGTCGTCGGTGGTGCTCAGAATCGCCTCGGCCTCCTGCAGGATCTGCAGAGCCTGCTTTGCATCGCCTTTCTGGAAGAAAAGCCAGCTTTCAAGGACGCGCATGACGGCAGCCATGGGCTCGTGTCCAAGTTCCGTGGCGAGTTGCCTGCCCTTCACGGCGTAGGCCAGTGCCTGATCGTACTCGCCTTTCATGCGCAGGCAGCGGCCCTTCCAGAAATTGGCAATAGAAAGAAGTTCCTGATCGTCGGCCTGTTGATCGAGGCCGAGAACAAAATCGAGATGGTGGATCGCCTGCTCGGTGGCTTCCTCCGACATCGCTATCATTCCTTCCGCGAGGCGGAGGTACACGTAGTCGTGCAAGGGCAAGCGGGAACGGACGGACTTGGAGAAGCGAGACACCACCGCTTGAACGAGCTTGGGACGCTGAAAGCCGATGTCTATCCATTGCGCCAGATGGCCGGCAAAAAGGGCAGCATTTCTTTGTCCAGGGTCGAGCGAGATAAATAGATCGTGGTGATCCTGCAGGCGCGTCATCCCAAGTCCCACACGTCGGCATACCAGGTCTTGCTTGAGCTGCGCTAGAAAATCATCCGAAATTTCAGCAATTTCCTGGCTCATTTTCCGGGTCGACAATGCCCGATGTCTTAGTCGATGTAATCGTAAGCGATCAAGGTCAGGAATTCCGCGAAATCCGGACTCGTGATCATGCTCTCGAAGATGGCGCTCGCCTCCGGGGTGCGCGCCCCCTTCAACAGCTTCCTCTCATCAGCGATCGAGTTGCGGACCATATCTTGGGTCACTCGACGACCGTCACTGAGTGTGGCGCCATGCCTCGCCCATTGCCACACCTGCGCTCGGCAAATCTCGGCCGTCGCAGCATCTTCCATCAGATTGGAGATGGGAACACAGCCGCTTCCACGTAGCCACGACTCAAGGTATTGCAGGCCGACATCAATGTTCCACCGCAGGCCTTTTTCGGTGATCTCGCCCTTCGTGACCGCAAGGAGGTCCTTCGCGGTGATGTGAGTGTCCTTGAGGGGACGGCCGATCTGATTCGCCGACTTCATGTGGGTATCAAATATTTGCTTTGCGATCGGAACGAGGCCGGGGTGAGCTACCCAGGTTCCGTCGTGGCCGGCATGGACCTCGCGCAGCTTGTCCTGCCGCACCTTCTCGAGCGCGCTCTCATTCGCAGCTGGGTCGTTCTTGATGGGAATCTGCGCGGCCATCCCACCCATCGCATGAATCCCGCGCCGGTGGCAGGTGTGAATCAGCAACTCTACATAAGACTTGAGGAAATGCTTGTCCATCGTGAGGGTGGAGCGGTCGGGTAAAACGAAGTCGGGCCGATTTCGGAACTTTTTAATAAAGCTGAAGATGTAGTCCCAGCGCCCGCAATTCAGTCCTGCGGAGTGATCCCGCAGTTCATGAAGGATCTCGTCCATCTCGAATGCGGCCAGAATCGTCTCGATCAGAACGGTCGCCCGAATCGTGCCCCGCGGGATGCCGAGTCTATCCTGGGCGAAGCAAAACACATCATTCCAAAGCCTTGCCTCCAGATGGCTCTCCATCTTGGGCAAATAAAAATATGGCCCGGTGCCTTTGCGAATCGACTCGGCGGCGTTGTGGAAGAAGTACAGGCCAAAATCGAACAGTGAGCCGGAAATTGGTTTCCCATCCACTTGAAAGTGTCGTTCGTTCAGATGCCAACCACGGGGCCGCACCAGTAAGGTGGCTACTTGTGGATTGAGATCGTAGCGCCTCCCGTCCGGACTCACGTAGCCGATGGAACCCCGGACGGCGTCGCGAAGATTGGCCTGTCCCTCGAGGTTGTTCTGCCAAGTGGGTGAGTTGGAATCCTCGAAGTCAGCCATGAACACACTGGCCCCAGAGTTCAGGGCATTGATGATCATCTTGCGGTCCACTGGGCCCGTGATCTCCACGCGCCGGTCGAGCAGATCCCCCGGAATAGGCGCGACGGTCCAGTCGCCTTCGCGGATGGCCGCGGTCTCGGGGAGAAAGTCCGGCAACTGACCGGCGTCGATTTCCTGCTGGCGAATTTGGCGGCGCTCCAGGAGTTGCTGGCGGCGCCCTTCGAACTTTCTCGCCAATTGGGTCAGGAATTCCCGGGCCCCGGGATTCAGAATCTGGGACTCGACTTCAGCGAAGGGGACGGTGGTAGTCGTCATGCGATCCATAGTAAGGACCTCCCTAATCATATACCCGGTCACTAGGACAAAACGGACGACTTGCCCGAGACGGACTACCCCATTTGTTCGACCACCCCAAAATGAGATGTACTGCTAGCAGGACGAGCACCGGGAGGCATCAACGTGCGAACTTTAACAGCTTCTGAAATGGCCAAACAATGGCAATCCCACGCTCGCTGGAACTACATCCAGCGGCCCTATCGGAGCGAGGATGTCGTCAATCTGCGGGGGTCGATCCAGATCGACCATACTTTGGCGCGCCTGGGCGCAGAGCGTCTGTGGTGGTTGCTGCATCACGAGTCGTACGTGCCCGCTCTCGGTGCCCTCACCGGCAACCAGGCCGTCCAGCAGGTCAGGGCCGGGCTGAAGGCCATTTACCTCAGCGGTTGGCAGGTCGCAGCCGATGCCAACGACGCAGGTCAAATGTATCCCGACCAGAGTCTTTACCCGGCGGACAGCGTCCCGAATGTGGTGCGCAGGATTAACAGCTCGCTGATGCGCGCCGACCAGATCCACCACATGGACGGAAACGACAACACCTACTGGTTTGCTCCTATCGTCGCCGACGCCGAAGCAGGCTTTGGCGGCGCCCTCAATGCATTCGAATTGATGAAGGCTATGATCGAAGCGGGCGCAGCCTGCGTGCACTTTGAAGATCAGCTCTCTTCGGCGAAGAAGTGCGGACACCTGGGCGGCAAAGTCCTGGTGCCGACCTCGGAAGCCATCCAGAAACTGGTGGCAGCGCGTCTGGCCACGGATGTACTCGGGGTGCCCACGCTCATTATGGCCCGGACGGATGCCGATAGCGCACACCTGCTGACCAGTGACGTTGACCCTCGCGACCACGAATTTCTCACCGGCGAGAGGACTGCTGAGGGCTTCTTCGGTATCCAGGGAGGATTGCAGGCCGCCATCGCGCGTGCCATTTCGTATGCACCTTACGCCGACCTGATCTGGTGCGAAACTTCACACCCCGACCTGGAAGAAGCGCGCCTCTTCGCGGAAGCTGTACATGCCAAGTATCCGGAGAAGATGCTGGCCTATAACTGCTCGCCGTCGTTCAACTGGAAGAAAAATCTGGACGACTCCACGATCGCACGGTTCCAGACGGAGTTGGCCAGAATGGGTTACAAATTCCAGTTCGTTACCTTGGCTGGATTCCACGCCCTGAACCTGAGCATGTTCGAACTCTCGCGAGGCTACAAACTCACCGGAATGACAGCATACTCCCGCCTGCAAGAGAAAGAATTCAGCCGTGAAGCCCAATACGGATACGAAGCAGTGAAGCACCAGCGCTTCGTAGGCACGGGCTACTTCGACGCGCTCACACAAGTGATCTCTGGCGGGGCATCCTCGGTGACGGCGCTGGCAGGCTCAACCGAATCCGAGCAGTTTGCTGAACTGAAGCCACGGGCGCGCTCGCAGCACGGTCCGGACAAAGCCTGCCAACCGATCTTGGGCGAGTGCCCATCCCCACTACACATTGCACCGGTTCACGAGGAGATCCTCCTGCCCTCGGGAGACTGACTGCGGCCCGTGTTGTGGCCATCCTGGGGGAGAGTGAGACGTCGAAATGGCGGGCCGCTCCAGAACTCCAGTTTGGTGAATCAGACTCCCCAATCTCTTGCCGCTCCCCGTCGTGTTAACGAGCAAATGGAGACGACGCTCCCTCCGGGTTAGCACTCGCTCCCATTGCAAGGTGCGCAAGTGGAAGCTGAATTGGGAGCGACTCGTGGACCGGGTCAGCGTCGCACTGGCCGGATACTTCCGATGGGACAGCCGTCGTGTCCGATGGAATGCTTCCCGCTTTCGAAGTGCGCGGCGGTTTCGGAATCTTCTACGACCAGCCCTCCGAGCGGCCGGAGCAAGACTGCCTTGCATCGGGGCATTCAAGTAGCGAAAATGACCCAATGCGCCGTGCCCTGTCGCGGTCCCTAGCAGCTACGCTCATCCTCTGCTTCGTCCTTGCTCCTTCGGTCCATGTCGCTGAGTTTGAGCCAATGCGGAGGAACTCTGCGGTCTACTACACTGAACACCATCGGTCTCCAGCCGCTGTCCGTATTCTTACCCGAGAGGTGCAGCACTCGCCCCACGACCTGAAAACACTCAATCTGCATGCTCTCGCCCTCACGGGTGCTCGACAAACTGAGAGGGGGAACAAGACATTCAAGGAAGCACTCGACATCGATCCCCGCCTCTACCCTGCGAGAAAGAACTTGGCCATCCATGAGTTCAATCGGAAGCGCTTTGGCGAGGCCGGGACGCAGTTCAACCGGCGCTCCGCCAGCCCTGAGCAGGAACAAAGCGCGATGGAAACAGATCGGCCATGGCAGCTGGAGTTTCTATCGAGGTGGGTTTGGAACAGCGCTGTGATCAATCCATTTGCACTTCGAGCCGAACAGCGGCCGTCTCGCCGCACCGTTCACGCATGAGGAGAAAATTGATGGCGTCCGAGCTTTCGCGTCGTGAGTTCATTGCAGGGTTGGGAGTCTTAGCCGCCGCGCACATCCCGTTGTCGACAGCTTCATTGCAATCATCGTCAATGTCCAACTCCTCCAGTCTCGCAACATCACCCTTCAAGATCGCCGTGATCAGCGACGAGATCTCGCAGGACTTTGGTCATGCGTGCGAAGTGGCATCCCGGCAATTCGGAATGAAGTGGGTGGAACTACGCAGCATGTGGGATAAAAACATAGCGAGTCTGGATGCAAACGAAATTGCGGAAGCCCGACGCATCCTGAAAAAGAACGATCTGCGCGTCACCGATATTGCCAGCCCCTTGTTCAAAGTCGATTGGCCCGGAGCGCCGAAATCAAAATTCAGCCCGCAGCATGATCAGTTCAACGCGAACTTTACTTCCGAGCAGCAGGGTCAGGTGCTCGAGCGCGCCATTGAGTTGGCGAAGGCATTTTCTACCGACCGTATTCGTTGCTTCGATTTTTGGCGACTCGAGGACCAGACCCCCTATCGCCAGGCCATCAATGACACTCTGCAGCAAGCCGCCGAAAAAGTGGGCAAGATCGGCCTGATCCTGATTCTGGAAAATGAAGCCGCATGCAATACCGGCACCGGCGCGGAGGCAGCGAAGGTTCTCACCGGGGTACCGTCCCGGTCCTTCATGCTGAATTGGGACCCCGGCAATGCCGCCACCCTCGGCGAAAAGCCTTATCCCGACGGCTACGCTCTTCTGCCCAAAGACCGGATCGGCCATTGCCACTGCAAGGACGCGATCAAAACAGCCAAGGGTTACGAGTGGGCGGCGATCAGCCGTGGCTCGATCGACTGGGCGGGCCAGTTCGCCGCTCTCAAGCACGATGGGTATCATCACGCGGTGAGCCTGGAAACTCACTGGCATGGTGCAGGCACTCCGGAAGCCTCCTCCATTCAGAGCTGGGCAGGGATGAAAGAGGCTCTCCAGAAGGCTGGGGCGCTCTAACCGCTTGTCCGATACGAGGTCCAAACCAAGATCGCCGATGGAGGTCGTGCATGCCCGAAAACACGAGACGTGATTTCATCAAGAAAGTAGTTGTGGGGACCACTGCTTTGCTGGCCTATCCTCCTTCCCGAATCCTGGGCGCCAATGACCGGGTCCGAGTGGCCATGATCGGCGCCGGTTCCCGTGGGCAGGAACTTCTGCAGCAATTGCGCCAGATCAGCAATGCGGAATTGGTGGCAGTCGCTGACGTCTGGTCCCGGCGTTTTGACGAGGCCAGGCAGATCTCTCCGGGCATCCGAACGTTCACCGACTACCGCAGTGTCCTCGATCTGAAAGACATCGACGGGATCATCGTCGCAAGTCCGTTACACATTCACGCCCGGCATTTCCTGGACACACTCGCGGCTGGCAAGGATCTCTACTCAGAGAAGACCCTCACCTGGTCGATCCCCGAAGCCGAGCAGTGCCTGGCAGCTTCGAAGAAATCGGATCGAGTCGTTCAGATCGGACTGCAGCACGAGAGCGAAGGCCCATTCGTCGACGCGAAAAAGTGGGTTGCAGCCGGATTGGTTGGCAAAGTTACTCAGGTGGAGTCATGGATGAGCCGCAATAGTCCTCACGGAAAGGGCCAATGGGTTCGCCCGGTGCCCTCCGACTGCACCGCGCAAAACGTGGATTGGAAAGCATTCCTGAACGGGAGACCGGACACGCCTTTTGATCCCTTCAAGTTCCTCAACTGGCGTCTGTACTGGATGTTCTCGGGAGGCAACATCACCGAAAACATGATCCATCAGATCGCATGGATCATGAGCGTCCTTGATCTTGCGGTCCCCACCGCAGCATACATGTCAGGGGGTGTCTTTTCTGAAAAGGACGGCCGCCAGGTGCCCGACACGATTGCCGTGACCGTGGATTTTCCGAATGACATGGTGGTCACCTGGCAATCCACCTTCAGCAACCGCCGCTACGGACTGGGCCAGCGGATCTTGGGTAGCGATGGCACCATTGAATATATCGCCGGCTCAAACGACATGGTCTCCGGGAAATCCCAGGAGAGCATTCACTACTATCCGGAAGAAGTGAATCGTGCGAACGGGTCAGCGATCACGGGCGAATCTCCATCCCAGAATCACATCGCGAACTGGATTGATTGCATACGCAGCCGCGAGACTCCGAATGCGCCCGTCGATCTTGGATACCGATCAGCAGTCGTAGCTCACATGTGCAACCTGTCGTACCGTCAACAGCGGCGCATCAGCTTCGAGGAAGCAAACGCCGCCCAGCCGGAATTCTAGGAGCCTTTCGAATCTCCAGGCAAACGGCACAGCGCGCCAGGCGCGCTCCGTATCGATTTCTCATGTACCGGCGTACGTACTCGGCCAGAGGGAGTTCGAGCCGGGAACGATCAGGGAACATTCCCTCCAATTCTCCCCATGGCAGCGTGCGCATCGAAGGTGATAGAGCGGCCTGCCCACCGCCAGATCCTTTTCCTGATAAGGGTTCTTCAGCCCCCTGGCGGACGCGGGAACACCCCTTTAGTTCGAGTGCTGAGCGCGCAGGCTGGCAACCAGTAGGCAGGATGCGCAACCCACGGCGACCACCAAATGACCAGGCTCCGGCGCTTCGCCTCAAGATCTTTCTCTGTTTCCCGCACTGTGGGGCATTTTCGAAATGCTCAATCTAGTAGCCCTTTACCTTCACCACAAAATAGGTAAACTCCGGGGCGCCCTCGAGAAGCAGCTGGTGGGGCACCTTGGCCGGAATGCGGATAACGTCACCTGCCGAAAGTTTGCGCTTGATCCCCCCCTGAATAGAACCATTCCTTTTCTCGTGAGGTCCAACGGTCTCTCCATTCACAAGGGTTCCACCCAGCAGAAGCGTGGCTGCACCCGATTGTACGAAGAACACGTCGGCTTGCGTTTCATGCCATTCGACTTGGCCATCAGACTCTCGGTGGACCAGCATGAAGGCGTCGTTGGGAAAATCGGCGAGCAACCGCACCCCAAAATGATGGGGATCGGTGGCTGCATCTTCTTTCATCGCGACGCCCATCTGCTTGAGTGACGTCGCGCCCCATTGCTCGAAGCCAGTCGGCACTGACTCTTGGGCACTGGCGGCGAACAGGAAGGCGCTAGCCAGACAGAGCGGCCAAGGTTTTTTCATGGAGTCTCCAACTCTTGATTCCCACCGCACGCAGTGGGACAGTTGCGTCCGCGCGCATGCACAGACGGTTGAAATCGCTCGAAATCCTCGGGTCAAAACTGGAAAGATAGGCGTCGAGGGTTAGGGTGTCAAACGGGAAAAACTAAAAAAAGCCTTAAGACAGCCTAACAAAACTCACCCCTTACCAGTCGCGGGGATCGGAAAGCTGGTTCTCGATCAATGCGAGGATGCTTAGTCCACGGGCACTCCTTTGAACGGACCTTCGCTTGGCTGAACCAGTTCCGGCGACCTGCGCGTTCGCTACGAAAAGCGGGCGGACATTCATGAGGCATTCTTGTCCTTGGGGGCGGGCCCTGATCTGTGGCCGTTCCTGCGTGTCGACTGGGTGGCGGGTTGAAACTCGCCTTCGGCCGCCTTCGGCCCCAATGCATTGACTTGTCGGAACTTAGCTCACTAATATGGTCGCTCAGGGAGCCGCCACTTCATTGATCGGCCAGACCATCTCCCATTACCGCATTCTGGAAAAACTGGGTGGCGGCGGTATGGGCGTCGTCTACAAGGCCGAGGACACTCGCCTTCATCGATTCGTCGCGCTGAAGTTCCTGCCCGAAGAAGTCTCCCGGGATCCGCAAGCTCTGGCCCGATTTCGGCGCGAGGCGCAAGCCGCCTCTGCCCTGAACCACCCAAACATCTGCACCATTCACGACATCGGTCACGGACATGGCCGCGCTTTCATGGTGATGGAGTTCCTCGATGGCCTGACGCTCAAGCACCTCATCGCCACCCGTCCCCTCGATCTTGACCGCCTGTTTCCTATCGCCATCGAGATCGCCGATGCCCTCGACGCTGCCCACGCCAAAGGTATCGTTCAGCGCGACATCAAGCCAGCCAACATTTTCGTCACCGAACGCGGACACGCCAAAGTTCTCGACTTCGGTCTGGCCAAAGTCACCGGCAGAGATGCCTCCGCCAGCGGCGACACTGAAACGATGGCGACCTCAGACCACCTGACCAGCCCCGGCGCAATGCTCGGTACCGTGGCGTACATGTCGCCCGAGCAGGTCAAAGCCAAAGAACTGGATGCGCGCTCGGGCCTGTTTTCGTTCGTCTCAGTGCTGTATGAAATGGCGACGGGCCAGCTGCCATTCGACGGATCGAGCGCGGGGACATCTGCGGCTTGATCGTTCATCAGGAGGCCGCACCGCCTTCGCACATCAACCCGCAGGTTCCCGCAGGATTGGAGATAGTGATCCGAAAGGCGCTCGAGAAGGATCGCGAACTGCGTTATCAGAGTGCCCGGGAGATGCGCTCGGACCTGCAGCGCTTAAAGCGCGACACCGAGAGCGGACGGATTTCCACTACCCCTGTGGGGACGGCCGCCTCGGCCCTCAAGGAGCGAGGCTCCGCAGCCTCGGGGTGGGGTTAGCCGGAACAGGCGAACTGCGCTCGACCGGACAGCCGCGGGCGGCTGTCCCCACAGAAGCTTCCCCACGAGCGAAGCTCGGCTATATCGCAGCCGCGGGAATCGTCGTCGCGCTAATTGCTGGCGGCCTCTACTACCGCTCGCATCGCCCCAAGCCCCTCACCGACAAGGACACGCTCGTCCTCGCCGACTTCGCCAATACCACGGGCGATCCCGTCTGCGACGGCACTTTACAGCAAGGGCTTGCGGCGCAGCTGGAGCAATCGCCTTTTCTTAGCCTTATTTCGGACCAGCGCATCGCGCAAACGCTGACGCTGATGAACCAGCCGAAACTGCGCGGCTCACGCCAGAACTGGCGAGCGACGTTTGCCAGCGCACGGCCAGCGTGGCCAGTATTGAGGGTTCCATCTCCAGCTTGGGTAGCCAGTATGTTTTGGGTTTGAAGGCGGTGAACTGCCGCACCGGCGATTTGCTCTCGGAAGAGCAAGTGACAGCCAGCGGCAAGGAGCAGGTCCTCGAAGCTCTCGGGAGCGCTGCGACCAGCCTACGCGGGAGATTGGGAGAATCGCTTGCCTCGGTGCAGAAATTATGATGCGCCCCAGGATAGCTTAACCACGCCGTCGCTCGAGGCCCTGCAGGCCTATACCCTCGGCAATCGAACCATCGACGTGGCCAACGACTACGCCGCGGGCATCCCCTTTTTCGGAGCCATCTCGCTGGACCCAAATTTCGCCATGGCCTATTTGCGCCTGGGCCAGAGTTATCAACCTCTGAGCGAACTCAACCGCTGTGCCGAAAATACTCGCAAGGCGTACGAATTGCGCGAGCGGACGAGCCAGAGCGAAAGGCTTGCCATTTCCTCATTCTACGAGTTAGTCGTCACCGGTAATCTTGAGGCGGCCCGCAGCTCGTATCAGTTATGGACGCAAACCTTCCCCGTGACGGGGAGCCGCAAGCGAGCCTGTGGATCACCTACACCTTTATGGAGGATTACGAAAGAGCTCATGCCGCGGCGCTGCAGGCGCTGAAGCTCAACACCGGCAACGGAAATAACTATGTGAATCTAAGTTACAGCGACCAGTGGATCGACCAACTCAATCGGGCCAAAGCCACGGCACAGGATTCGCGTGCTCACGAGCTCGACTCGCCTTGGCTTCCGCTGGTTCTTTACAACGTGGATTTCCTCGCGCACGACGCCGCCGCGATAGAGCAGCAGGTCGCCGGCGCGACGGGGAAGCCAGGAGTCGAGGATCAAATGCTCTTCCTGGAATCTGAAACTGCAGCTTGTAACGGCGAGTTCACCAAGAGCGGTGAACTGACCCGACGTGCCGCCGATTCTGCGCAAAGAGTGAGTGAGAAAGAAACAGCGGCGGAATATCTGGGGCATGCCTCGGTGCGGGAAGCGCTCATGGGCAATATGGACTCGGCAAAACAGGACGCCAAGGCTGCCATGATGTTTGCCAATAGCAACAGCGGCTCGTGAGTTTTCAAAACATTCTGGATCATGCTGGCGTCGTTGGAAACCCACCGATCGGCGCACTCGCGCGTGCCTACGCCCTGTCCGGCGACACCCCGAAATCCAAGACTGCATAGCAGGACTTTTTCACCCTATGGAAAAACGCTGATCCCGACGTTCCCGTCCTGAAACAAGCCAAGGCAGAGTACGCGAAGCTGCAATGAGCGCACGCCAGCTGCCGGGGTGGAGGTTTTGTTAGGCTCTCTAAGGAAGATTGAGAGAATTCCCCGGGACTTGGTAGGGTGACTCCCGGCGATCCCGACGTTGGTCGCCTGCGGTTCGAAAAAGGCCTTTTCTTGGCGAGGGTACATGGACATTCACCAGCTAAAACTGTTTCTCGCCGTGATGGAATCGTCGAGCATGACCCGCGCGGCCGAGAAGATCCACCTGTCTCCGGGTGCGGTCAGTCTCCAGCTCCACAACCTGGCCGCAGAGCTCCACACGGAATTATTCGTGCGTTCCGGAAAACGGCTGATTCCCACCCCCGCTGCGTCTCGTCTGGCCGACCATGCCAAGCATGTAGTCAGGCTGATGGGCCAGATCGAGCAGGAGTTCGAAAATGATTTATCAAAGGACGTTCGTCCGTTCCGCTTCGCCACCGGCGTCACCACTCTGATCTACCAGATGGGACGACCACTGCGCGAACTGCGAAAGCAATATCCAAATGCGCAGATCCAGGTGACGGTTAGCGTCACCGAAGAGACTCTCGCCGGCCTGCACGACCGCCGCTTCGATCTCGGCCTTATCACTTTGCCGGTTCCCGAAGAAAATCTGAGGATTATCCCGCTGTTTGACGAAGAACTTCTGGTCGTGCGTCCATCGGCAACCGAGGTACGGGGCAGCCACATTGGCGTGTTGCAAGCTTCCGCACTGAGTGGTGTGCCGTTTCTGCTCTACCCCAGGACCAGCAACCTTCGCCAGAACATTGACCGGTTCTTTGAGTCCATCCAGGTGACACCGCGCGTGGTGATGGAAGCCGACGACACAGAGGCGATCAAACGCCTGGTGGAGTCAGGGTTTGGCTACTCTATCCTGCCCGAACACGTGCTGCGCGGCCGTGGGAAAACGCGCTTTTTCCGGACCTACCGGGTTGAGGGGCATCGGGCGACCAGATCTTTGGCCTTGGCCATGGTGCGCTCGGAGTATCCGCGGAAATTGACCGAGTCGGTTGCGGAGTTTTTCCGAAGAGCTTTAACCCAAAGCTAGCCAAGAATCCCCGTCCAGAGCCTCAGCCTTGGAGTGGCAGCGCCCGACGTGAGCAGACTCATCGAGGCACCCCCCTAGTCCGCTGCGGAAGTGGCAACTCCGGCTCGGACCCAGTTCTCGAAATTAGTCCGGAACAGTCGTTTGACATCGCGTTGAATGTCTTCGCTCCTGACGCCGCGCCCGTCACGGTCAAGCGCCTTGTATGCGTCGGATAGAACGCGGGCCAGCACCAGGCGGGTGTTCCGCCACTTGTAGATGATCTGCTCCAGCACCCGGGCGTCGGAATGTTGCGGAATAAAGCTGGTTCCCAGCATCTCTACGCGCTCCCGCGTGATCTCTTCGACCATGGAAGGATTGTTCAGAAACCACCAGCAACCGAATGGCATCAGATTGTTGAACTTGCGGGCGTAGACGCATAGTTCATGCTGGTTCTCGCGGCTGAGAACGCTAATCAGGAAGCGATTGTCCGGGAAATTCCGGCATAGATCTTCCACGGCTCGCAAATCCGCCTTGCCCGCTGCGTCACCCGCCAGCCGGATCCTCGGATTCACCTGCAGGCGCACGCCAATCATCAGCGAAAGGGGCAGACCAAGCTCGCGGCAGGCGGGGAGAACCGCTTCTCTCAAGATCTTGGTGCGGATGGTGTCATCGGGGAACTGAAACGTATCGGGCAGCGAGACGGCCATATATACCGGTCTCATCCGCTGGTTCCAATCGGCAAGAAATCTGCGGACCTCGGTTATCGACCTACCGGACGCCGACGAATCGACCTCGTATCCTTGCTTGACCAAAGTCTGCCAGTGGCCAGACCAGTCGCGAACGATCCGGTCCAGACGTATCACCGCGTGATATTGAGGGTGAGGCAGAGCGCCAGTCATCCAGCTCCGGTGCTCGTCGGGATCGAGCGGATCGTTGGTCATGACAACCTCGCTCACTCCCCCCAGGCGAAGAACCGTTTGAATGTGGTCCTCGAGTGTTTGCGCTTTGAAGAAGGCCCGTGCGTCTTCCAAGTCCGGGCTTTCCGTCGGCAAATGGAAAGCGTGGAGCACTGCGATCACTCCGCGGGTCGCTTCAGAGACAGGTGTATTCTCCACGAACAGCGTTCGCCAGATCAGGTCGGCTTGTTCCTGTTTCGAAAGCGTCCAGTAGCGCTCGGGAGTGATTTCCGACGAGCGAAACAGTTCGGCCTCGAGATAGTGATACGTGAGCAGCTCATCGATCCCCCACAATCCGATTTTCCCAAAGGAAGGCGGGTACAGGTGCGTGTGCACGTCGATGAAGCGCGTCTTCATCAGCACCTCTGCGACCACGGATTGGATCTTGTCCGCGGGAAGAGATTCCGCCGGAGACTTGTCCCGGTAGACAGGCGGTGGTCCGTCCGTTCTTGTATTCATATCGGTGCCGCGATCGTCGCTCAACCCCTCTCCTGTGCGTCCCGGGAGTCGCAAACTACGGCAGCGGCCCCCCTTGGTGCCAAACCGAAAATTGATCTCCGCTGGCAGAGCGTTTCGGAGGTCGTCTTCTCACCGCCCCATCCAACCACCGTCCACCATCAGAATATGACCGTGCACATAGTTGCTGGCCGCAGAACAAAGGAAGACGGCCGCGCCCGCAACGTCACTACTCTCTCCCCATCGGCCCGCAGGAATCCGTTCGAGAATTTGCCGGCTGCGCTCCGGATCGTTCCGCAACGTCGTCGTATTGTCAGTGACCATGTAGCCGGGCGCGATGGCATTAACGTTGATACCCTTTGCCGCCCATTCGTTGGCAAAGGACCTCGTGAGTTGGGCGACTCCACCCTTCGCTGCGGCATAAGCCGGAACGAAAATGCCTCCCTGAAACGCGAGCAAGGAAGCAATGTTCACGATCTTGCCCCCCCGCCCCTGCTTCAGCATCTGCTGACCGGCGAGCTGAGACAACCGGAACACAGCCGAAAGGTTCACAGCAATAAGCTCGTCCCAATCGCTTTGCGGGAACTCAGCCGCAGGCGCCCTCCGGATCATGCCTGCATTGTTCACCAGGATGTCAATTGAACCAAACTCGGTGACCGCTTTATGGACGAGAGCCGAACAAAACTCCACGTCCGCTACATCGCCCGCGAGGTAGAACGACTTCCGTCCCGCCGCGCGTATGCGCTCACAGGTAGCACTACCTCCGGCGCTTTTCCCGTGACAAGCAACATTGGCCCCGGCTTCAGCCAGCGCGATGGCAATCGCCGCGCCCAGGCCTCGGCTCGAGCCGGTCACCAAGGCGTTCTTTCCATCCAGCTGGAAGCTGCCCAGGATCATGGCTACCGTTCAGTCCATCCTGACCGGATCAAGTGTTGGGGTCAGGACCTGAATAGCGGTTAAAGCCGCAAGGTATGCAAAAGCGGCGATGAAGAACGGAATCATGTAGCTCCCGCTCCATTGCAACACGTAACCGACGATCTTCGCCATCAGCATTCCCCCAATCGCGCCCGCCATGCCTCCAATCCCCACGACTGAGCCAACCGTGTGGGCGGGGAAAATGTCGGAGGGCAAGGTGAACAGGTTAGCGGAGAATCCCTGGTGGGCAGCCGCCGCGAGCCCGATCAGCAGAACCGCACCCCACATGCTCTCGACCCGGTAGGCAACCACGATGGGCAGCACCGCGATGGCGCAGATCAACATGGTAATTTTTCGAGCCGCGTTGACGCTATGGCCCCGATGAATCAACCACGACGAGAACCAACCCCCTAGAACGCTGCCGATATCGGAAAGGACATAGATCACCATGATGGGCACGCCGATCTGGGTCAGCTTCAGGCCGTGATTCCTCTGGAAAAAATCAGGGATCCAGAAAAGGATGAACCACCAGATCGGATCGATCATGAACTTGCCCGCTGCGAAGGCCCAAGTCTGCCGGTAAGGTAGAAGTTTCGCCCACTTGATCCGGACAAATGGCACTTGCGGATCGCAACGAATGTAGTTCAGTTCCGCCCGGGAGACACGGGAATGCTCCTCGGGCTGACGATAAAGGGCAAGCCAGAAGATCAACCAGATGAATCCTAACCCCCCGGTTGAAATGAATGCCCAGCGCCACCCCCAATGAATCGTAATCCATGGAACCACGAGGGGAGTGATGATTGCACCGACGTTCGTGCCGGCGTTAAAGATCCCCGTAGCCAGCGCCCGCTCTTTCTTCGGAAACCATTCGGCCACGGTCTTGATGCTGGCAGGGAAGACTCCCGACTCCCCAAGCCCCAGTGCGGACCGCGCGATGATGAAGCTGCCCAGGGAGTTCCCGAGCGCGTGGCCCATGGAGGCGAGGCTCCAGAACACCATGGCCAGCGCATAACCCAGGCGGGTCCCCAGACGGTCGACCAAGCGCCCAACGACAACCATACCCACCGCGTATGCAGCCTGGAAGAAAAACACCAGATTGCTGTAGTCGATTTCACTCCAGCCCAAATCGTGCTGAAGAGTAGTTTTGAGGACGCCCAGGACCTGGCGGTCCATGTAGTTTTTGGTGACGCCCAACAAAAGGAGAGTGCAGATGATCCACCGGAAATACCCCGCGCGCGAAGGAGCCGACGGCGGTTCGCCACTTTTCTCCGTCACCGCTGGCGGAAGAACACCGGAGGTTGTGTTTGGAGCCGGCATGGTCGGCTATTTCTTCGGGCCAACTTCGAGACCAGACTGGCCCTGATCAAATCCACGCTGCACATTCACCACTTCAAGCTGCCGGTCTTCCACTTCCCGATGGGCTGCCATGGCCCACAGGAAGCAGATGCGGTGACCAGGAACGGAAACGTTGGGGTAAAATCCGTCGGGCATCAGTACTGCATCACCGTCACGGACGACGGTCACGAGTTCTCGATACTCGCTGTCCCGATGAGCGGGCTGCACACCATAGGCTGGGCTGGGCATGTCGAAGTACACGTGTTTACCGATACAACAGCGGGGCACATCCCTCGGCTCCGCCACTATAGGAAAGCATTTGCAACGGTGTCAAACTATAAAAATTGAAATTCATCTTGAGCTAGATTCAACGAAAAGCCCCGCTGTCCACCCCGCCCGGACGAAAATGCCCAGCCCGGTGGCGCCATGCCCACAAACCAAACTTGAGCCGAACTGAGCTTCACGTTCATTTTTTGTGGTTTGACATCAAAGCGCAAAGGTCCCTATAGTCTGCGACGCCGGAGGAAAATCCTGGACGCGCCGTGCCGCCCGCAAGGCGTGGCTGGGCATGGTTAGCTACATTGAGCCCAACGGCGACATCCGCAACGTCTGTCCGGCTACGGCAAGAAAAATGACTTGCAGTACTATCTTGATCGCCAGCGCTTTGCGGGAGACCTGCATGGCCAGGCACCGATCCTGTGGTGTGCTTCGGCTTTCCGGCGCTGAACCGGCGAGAAAATGAGACCAGCGGAGTTCCGCGCCCAACTTCGGGGAGTGATCGCCTTTCCGGTCACTCCCTTCAACCCCGATCTTTCGCTGAACACTTCCGGCCTGCGACAAAACATTCGACAGCTTCTCCAGCACCCGATCGCCGCCATCGTCGCCGCGGGTGGCACGGGCGAATTCTATTCGTTGACACCCTCGGAACATCTGTTGGTCGTGCGAACCATCGTGGAAGAAGTGCGGGGCCATATTCCCGTCATCAGCGGCACCGGTTTCAATCAACGGATCGCCGTCGACTTGGTGGAACACGCCGCCGAGGCGGGCGCAAACGCCGTGCTCGCCTTGCCACCCTATTATCCGAATGCCGATGAAAACGGGCTTCTGGAATACTACGCCGCGATCGGCAAGGCCTCGCCCCTTCCTCTCCTTGTCTATGCCCGCGACTGGGTTAACCCGGGCCCGGCATGGGTTGAAGCATTGGCGAACCGAGTTCCGACTCTGGTTGCCTGGAAAGATGGCCAAGGGGAACTGCGTCGCTGTCAGCAGATCATGCACCAACTGGGAGACCGGTTGCGCTGGATTGGAGGCGCTGGTGACGACTGTGTGCCCGGTTATTACAGCATCGGTATCCGTGCCTACACCTCGAGCATTGCCACGGTCGCGCCCAGATTGTCGTTGCAGTTGCACGAGGCGGCTTCGGCGGGCAATTCCGCGACTCTGCAGCGACTCATGGACACCTACGTGATCCCGCTCTACACCATCCGAGCCCGCCGAAAAGGCTACGAGGTTTCGGTAATGAAAGAAATGATGAACCTGGTTGGCATGGCCGGTGGCCCGGTTCGCCCTCCCCTCCCCAATCTGCGCGCCGAGGAGATTGCGGAGCTGAAGGCGATGATGGAGACCTGGAAGCCGGTGCTGTAGGGAGGCGTACCACGACGCGATTGTCTTCATCCATCTGCGAGGAGACCTACCGATGTTTGAGAAGGTTGCACGACGAAATTTCCTAAGCACGGCAGGAGCCGGAGCAGCCGGCTCCGCGCTAGCTCTAACCGCCCTCTCAGCGACCACCGAGACCCGAGCAACCCCTGCCGAAGGAGGTGAGCTCGACGTGCGCTCGTTCGGCGCGAAGGGCGACGGCCAGACGGTAGATACTCCGGCGATCAACCGGGCCATCGACGCGGTTGCCGCAAGCGGCGGTGGCGTCGTGCACTTCCCGGCCGGCTCCTATCTTTGCTTTTCCATTCACTTGAAGAGCAATGTAACTCTGAATCTCGGGCCCGGATCGACCATCGTCGCCGCCGATACGCCCCCCCAAGGCAGCGACGGATACGACGCAGGGGAACCGAATGCCTGGGACCAATACCAGGACTTTGGGCACAGCCATTGGCACAATAGCTTGCTGTGGGGCGAAGATCTCGCAAATGTGGCGATCGTTGGGACCGGTCTGATCTGGGGCAAGGGTCTGAGCAGAGGTAGCGGCGATACCGCACTGGGGCCGCGCGTGGGCAACAAATCAATCAGTCTGAAGAACTGCCGGAATGTTCTCCTGCGAGATTTTTCGGTCCTGCACGGCGGCCATTTCGCGATTCTGGCCACGGGCGTGGACAATCTCAGCATCGACAATCTGAAGATCGATACCAATCGCGATGGGATCGACGTCGACTGTTGCCGCAACGTCCGTATCTCGAATTGCAGCGTCAACTCGCCCTGGGACGATGCTATCTGCCTCAAGAGTTCCTATGGACTGGGCTTTGCCCGCGCCACCGACCACGTCACGATCACTAACTGCTACGTCGCGGGCGGCTACAGGGAAGGAACCATGCTCGATGCCACCTTCAAGCCAATCGGCCCCGAAGACAAGGCGCCCCGCAACGGCCGGATCAAGCTGGGCACCGAAAGCAATGGTGGCTTCAGGAACATCACCATTTCCAACTGTGTGATGGAAGACTGCCGTGGCCTGGCCCTCGAAACAGTTGACGGCGGCCTGCTGGAGGACGTCTCGATCAACAACATCACCATGCGCGGAATCACGGATGTGCCAATGTTTATTCGCTTGGGAAGCCGAATGCGCGGGCCCAAAGGGACTCCGGTGGGCGAACTGCGGCGCGTGAATATAAGTGATCTCGTGGTGTCCGACTGCGATTCGCGGCAGGCCACCATCATCAGCGGCATTCCCGGACATTCGATCGAAGATCTGAAGCTCAGCAATATCTACGTCCTCCACAGAGGTGGCGGCACCAAACAGGATCAGTCCATCGAGCCTGCTGAACTCGAAAATGTGTATCCAGACCCCAATCGCTTCGGTCCGATGCCGGCCCACGGCTTCTTCATTCGTCACGTAAAGGGGCTCGACATGCATGATGTTGAAATCAAGTCTCTGAAAGAGGATTTTCGCCCGGGATTCGTCCTTCAAGATGTGGACGGCGCGGACTTTACTCGGATCAAGTTGGCCAAGTCTACAAATGTTCCGAGCATCGCGCTCAACAACGTCAAGAATTTCAGCGTGACCCAGAGCAGGCCGGTACCGGATACCCGGCTGGAGAGCGTCCAGCAAACCGTGCTTTAGTCAAGACCACCGATCCGGGTTTCACATCAGATAGCCTGGAGTTTCTGCCAAAGGGCCGGGTCTACGGGTACGCCGTTTGCCAAATTCTCGTTGCGGGTGCGCAGGACTTGCTCGCCCGGGTAGCGAACGCGCACCCCGCCGGAAGAGGTGCCCTGTTGGAAGTGCTCGATCACTTGCTGGGCGATCTGGGACGTTAGCGCAGCCTGGCCGAGCCGGGTAGGATCAAATGCAATAAAGACCTGCGAGATTCCGGATTCAAGCTCGGGATCGGTAGAAATCTGTCGAGAGGCTTTCCCTCCGGAAAGGATCGCAGCCAGCAAGTCCAGCATCAGTGCGAGTCCCGAACCCTTCCAAAAACCAATCGGCAACGGGCGATTCGTCGCTTCGATCGCCGCCGGATCCTTAGTCAGCCGCCCTTGCTGATCGAATCCCCCTTCAACCGGGAGCAACTCGCCCCTCTCCCGATAGGAAGCCAGCGCCCCATAGGAAAATTGCGACATAGCCATATCGAGCACCACGTGCCCGTCGATCTTCGGAACCGCAATCACCAACGGGTTGTTCCCGAGGCGCGGATCCGCAGCGCCCCAGGGTGGAAGGTTGCGCAGGGTATTAGTCCAGCAAATCCCGATTACGCCGGCGTCGGCGGCCTGCCAGCCATAGGTGCCCCCCCGCATCCAGTGATTCGTATCCGCCAATGCTACGCACCCCATGCCATGCTCGCGCGCAAGCACGATCGCCCGCTCCATGCACTGGTAGGCGTTAAGATTGCCCGGGCCGAATCGTCCGTTCCAACGTTCCAGCGGTCCAGAACTCGACGTCGGTTCGGGTACGGCATGGATGTCAATCGATCCATTGTGGATCATGGCAACGAAGCGGGGAAAGCGCTTCAGGCCATGCGAGTAAACGCCGTCGCGGGTCGTCTCCGCAAACAGTTGAGCACAGTGCCGGGCGCGTTGCTGCTCGAAGCCTAATTTCAGCAAGGCCCGCTGGAGTGAACCACAAAGCTCCTCGTACGACACTCTAAGCATGTTTCGCGAGCGCCTTTTTGGAAGCCCACAATCCCAGCCCCGGGTTTGATATGAAGAACACGTCCTCGCCGTTGATCCGGTTATATCCATCCCGAAGGGCTTCCGGTTTATAGCGTTCCAACATTTCATTGAGCGCAGCGTATCGAAAACCGGCCTTCTCAACTTCTCCCGGACTGAGGTGGCCCGGGCAATAGGTGATGGTGAACCGCCCTTCTGATGAGCCGTGGATCAAGTGGGCCGCGGCGCCCAGATTCCCGGCGAGGTCCGCGTCCCGCTTCACGGCGTCAAGCGTGGCGGGCGTTCCGCAGTAGCCGTATCTCCGGATCAGCTTGTCGATTTCACGGTCTTCTCCGAATTCTCGAACGCCGGGGGCAAGCACGATCAGTTCGCCCCGATCCGCTAATGCCATCCTGGTGCGGTAAATGGCTTTGTTCCCCAGCCACGTGCTCTTGAATTCTTGCGGGTTCAGGAACACTACCGCCTTTTGGATTTCCTGGTCGAGCGTTTGAAAATTGACTCGCAGGCTCAGGGTCGCTGCCATTTCGAAACACTGAACATCGTCTCCGATGAACAACCCACGGAGCACCAAGGCGCCGGCCGCATTCTTGCCGACAACTGTCAGCACGTAAACGATCGGGAGAGCCTTTAGGAAACGATCGGAAGCAAAGTTCAGAACCCGCCGCACCGGAGTATCCGCACGGCCCATGATGCGCTCCATGCCATAGACCGCCCCGAGGAAATGGCTGCGATGAATCCCGAGACGCCCGCCTGTGCCGATCAATACGTTCTTGTTGTAACCGGCCATTCCTATGACTTCATGAGGCACGACTTGCCCGATGGACAGAATCAGGTCGAATTTTCCGTCCGTCAGCAACCGGTTGACCTGGGCAGGCCAGGCGTAGTCCAAGGCCCCTTCGGATTGCTCACGAACATATTCCCCGGGAACTTCGCCCAGCGTGACCACATCGTTCCGCCAGTCGTGGAGGCGGAACAGCGCATGAGGTACGGGTCCGAACATCTGGGTCATCTCGCCGGGACTCATCGGGCGATGAGTGCCCAAAGCCGGCAAGATATCCGTCAGACTGCTTCCGTAATACTGCCAGATGTACCGGGTGAGATCCCCTGATCCCGAATGCACACGTGTGAAATCCGGCGGGATGGCAAGAACTCTCTCTCGCCTGCCGAGCTTCTCCAGGCCTTGAACAATCCCTTCGCGGGCTTCTGCCGCTGACAGTTCGGTGCTCTCGGATCCGGCAGCGAAATAGATGCTCATAAAGATCGGCAGACCCTGCGCGTGATTTGTCCAAGATACACGTTTTGCGGGTGCGGGTGACACGCACAGGCGCCGAAAACTGCAAGCAGCTGGCCCTCAACCATCCTTTAGGTTTTTCAAATGGGTGCTTCAGAAAATCTTCCCTTGACTGGCCCTGCGGCATTCCTGTTAGCTGCCATTGGATTTTTCGTAAGCCGCGACGTGAAACACATGGGCGGCGCTTTCGGACAATCTGAATTCCAACCGCCCTTGGTTTTGCCATGCTTCTTGGCAGTCAGCTTTCTCCTGCTGGCTTCGGGCACACGGAAGAACTGGAATACACCAGTCGGCACGCCGAGTCGTGGACGGTGGCCGGATCACACGCTAAAGTAACCGGATGGCACTGACGATCAAAGCGAAGGAACAATGCAGGTGGGACCTGGTCAGCTTGGGCGAGGTGATGCTGCGGTTTGACCCGGGAGACCGGCGGGTGTGGACGACGCGCTCCTTTGAAGTGTCGGAAGGCGGGGGAGAATACAACGTTGCGCGCGGACTCAAGCGATGCTTCGGTCTCGAGACGGCGATCGTGACGGCATTCGCCGACAACCCCGTCGGCCGGTTGCTGCAGGATCTGATCCATCAAGGAGGAGTCGACCAGTCCCTGGTCCGCTGGGTCGGCTATGACGGCGTTGGACGCGCTGTGCGCAATGGCCTCAACTTCACGGAGAGAGGATTTGGAGTCCGGGCCGCCCTGGGATGCTCGGATCGCGGACACACGGCGGCCTCGCAATTGCAGGCGGGCGACGTCGATTGGGACGACATTTTCGGCAAGCGAGGGGCACGCTGGTTCCACACCGGCGGGATATTCTGCGCGCTCTCGGAGACCACGCCCGACGTGGCGATGGAAGCCGTAAAGACGGCCCGCAAGCACGGCACGATCGTCTCTTACGATCTGAACTACCGCGAATCTTTGTGGAAGGCGGTTGGTGGCAAGAATCGCGCTCAGGAGGTCAACCGCCGCATGGCACCGCTGATCGATGTCATGATCGGCAACGAGGAGGACTTTTCCGCAGCGCTGGGCTTTGAGGTAAGGGGACTCGATGAACAGATTTCCAACGTCGAGGCGGAAGCGTTCAAGCAGATGATCGAGTCGGTGGTGAAGGAATTTCCCTTCCAAGTGGTCGCCACCACCTTGCGCAAGGCCAAGACCGCTACCCGCAACGACTGGGGCGCGATCGGTTATTGCGACGGCAAGTTCTACCAGGCGCGGGATCGGAAGGACCTTGAGATTCTTGATCGCGTGGGAGGAGGCGATTCGTTTGCCTCCGGCCTCATCTACGGCTTGCTCTCCGGCAAAGATCCGCAGTGGTCGGTGGATTGCGGCGCGGCGCATGGAGCCTTGGCAATGACCACCCCGGGCGACACCAGCATGGTGACCGTCCAAGAGGTGGTTCGCGTGATGCAGGGAGCCGGTGCGCGTATCGCTCGCTGAGCGGAGGAGACTCTCGATGAACAAGCCAGGGGTGCGGAACCGAATCTTGGAAATTGGCGTTGTGCCGGTTGTCCGGGCATCGTCACCCGCAGAGGCGCTGCTTGCTGCCCAGGCAGTATGTGACGGCGGGATCCCCATTGTCGAAATCACCATGACTGTTCCGGGCGCGATCGACGTGATCCGCGAGCTGAGAAAGAGCGGTGTCTCCGATGCGCTGATTGGAGCCGGGACCGTGCTGGACGTCGAGACCGCACGCCGCTGCCTGGATGCAGGCGCAGAATTTCTGGTCAGTCCCGGATTGAACGTTGCAACCGTCGAGTTTGCGGTGCGGGAAGGGGTCTTGATGATGGCCGGGGCGTTGACTCCGACCGAGGTCATCACGGCCTGGAATGCGGGCGCCGATTTCGTAAAAGTTTTCCCTTGTGGGCAGGTCGGAGGAGCCAAATACATCAAGGCTCTGAAGGGGCCATTGCCGCAGATCCCGCTTGTGCCGACCGGTGGCGTCAACCTGAACACGGCAGCCGAATTCATCGAGGCGGGCGCGGCTGCGCTAGGCGTTGGGGGGGAACTGGTCGAGGGTGAGGCGTTGAAGTCTGGGAATCCGGCGGCGATCGTCAGCAACGCCCGACGGTTCGCAGCGATTGTCAAAGAAACGCGAGACCGCATGGCCCCGTCCAACGTTGCGGCGGGAAGTTTGCGCTAACGGGTCGTCAGAAATTCATTGGTTCACGCCGCTGGCCATGATGCCGCCGTCGACGACCAGCAAGTGTCCGGTGACAAAACTGGCAGCGTCGGAGGCGAGGAACACCGCGGCGCCAGCCAGTTCATCGAGATGCCCGAATCGTCCCATCGGAGTGCGCATCAGGAATTCGCGCCCGCGTTCGGTTCCATCGAGCAAGCCGGCATTCAAGTCGGTGCGCAGCACGCCCGGCACAAGGGCATTGACGCACACCCCGAACTTCGCCCACTCGACGGCCAGAGCCTTGGTGAGCGAAGCAACCGCGCCTTTGCTGGCGCAATAGGCAGCAACCTCGTAAAGCCCGACAAACGACGACAGCGAGCCGATATTGATGATGCGGCCGTAGTGGCGCTCGATCATGTGCTGGCCAAACACCCGACAGGCGCGCAGGGTACCCTTGAGATTGGTTTCCAAGATGGCATCCCAGTCTGATTCGGGGAATTGCAGGGTCGGCATCCGTTTCGTGCGACCGGCACAATTGACCAGGACCTCGACTCCGCCGAATTCAGCGCACACCGCCTGCAGCAGTTGTTCCAGGCTGGAGTCGTCGCTCACGTCGCAGGTCGCGCGGAGTGATCGGCGTCCCAAAGCTTCCACCGCCAAGGCGGCGGCGTGCACCTGCTCGGCGCGGCGACCGGTGGGGATCACGTTCGCACCTGCCTGGGCCAGTCCCTTGGTCAACGCCAGTCCGATGCCGCTGGTTCCCCCGATCACCACCGCGGTTTTGTTCTTAAGGTCGAGAAGAGGATGCCCCATGGAGAGTCCTTGGATGCGCGGTTCTCACAAACCGGTCAATTGGCTTGCGTTGTGAACGCGAATTATAAACGTGCGGAACGGTGCTCGGAATCGAGTCTTTTTCAAGGAAACCGTTTGTAACCCTGAATCGTCGCTAGCGCGGATTTCGACGATATTCCCAAGCGGCGGGCGACGGGGGACCTGCTTCCGCCGAGCCAGTGCCGTCGCCGGCATTGGCTCGCTGGACGATGTCGTCGACTCGATCATGAGCGGGCGCCAGTGAACACACCGGATCGGTCACAGACGAATCGCCTGTGAGAAGAAACGCCTGGCACCGGCATCCGCCAAAATCACGGGTTCTACGATCACAACTCCGGCAGGGCTCCGGCATCCAAGCCTCTCCTCGGAAGCGCTGGAAGGAATCTGATTCTTCCCAAATCCACCTCAGCTTTCTGTGCCGTACATTCTCAAACCGCATTCCGGCAATGACGGTGGCCGCATGGCAAGGCAAGACTTCGCCGGTGGGGTCGATCAGCAGAGTCTTCCGCCCCCACCCTCCCATGCAGGCTTTTGGAAACTTGGCGTAATAGTCGGGGACGACATAGTCGATCCGCATTCGGCCTGCCAGCCGGGTTTGCGCCGCCCGGATCAGTTCGAGCGACGATTCCAATTGCGTGCGCGTGGGCATCAGATGCTCACGATTGCGGAAGGCCCATCCGTAGTACTGCACATGGGCAATCTCCAGCTTGTGGGCACCCAGGTCTTCGGCCAAGGCGATCATTTGCGGAATGCGCTGAAGATTGTGGCGGTGCACCACAATGTTCAGGGTAAAGGCCACACGGTGCCGCTGAATCTCGCGAGCGATCTCAAGTTTTCTGGCATGCACGGTGGCTCCGGCAATCTCGTCGGCCGATCCCGCTTGGGAATCCTGCAAACTGAGCTGCACGTGATCGAGGCGCGCCAGCACGAGGCGCTCGAGCTTCTCGGCGGACAGCCCAACGCCCGAAGTGATCAGGTTCACGTAGAGTCCGGCCTGCCGCGCAGCTCTGACAAGTTCCACAAGGTCGGGGCGCGCGAGGGGTTCGCCGCCGGTCAAGTCCAGCTGTAGCACCTCCATGTCTGCCGATTGTTGAAAGACATCAGTCCATGCCTGGGTGGAGAGTTCATCGCCCCCGCTGCGCAGGACCAGAGGGTTCGAACAATATACGCAGTGCAGCGGGCAGCGATGCGTGATCTCGGCGATGATGGAACGTGGTCCAGTCATGCTGATGGACTTACCCTCGGCCTAGAAATCGACCGCCCGGCGAAGGTGCAATCGCTCCAGCAGGTCGGCCGTTTCACGCTCAATTCGGTCAGGGTCGGCGGCCCGATATTCCTGCTGAAGCATCTGAACAATCTCGCGGAAGCTATGCGCTCCATCGCACGCCGAGACAATGCGCACGCCCGGTTGATTGAGTTGCAGCGCGCCTTCGGGAATCAACAGTACGGCGGTTTGGCCAGGGAGATCGCCGATGCGGCACCCGGGCGCCAGGCGCGGCCGGCTGGTTTCGATCGGGCGGCTCACGACCGCTCCTCAAACACGGAACGCACCGGGCGGCGGCCAGGCAGGTTCGACATAGGCAAAGTGCAGAGCATCCAGTTGCGCCCAGAGAATATCGCATTTCGTACGTAAAGCGTTGGCAGCCTGGTCCTGCTGCTCGGCGGTCAGCGCATGCCGCAAAACCCAGTCCAGAGCGAAGGTGGAGTCTTCGGGGGCCTGAACAAGACGAGCCTCGAAATAACCGAGACCTGTTCTCATCCATGGGTAATGCTCGCGGAGACGATCCACCCTTAGGGAAATCAGCCGTCCCGCGAACAATTCGGTCAGGGAGGAAGCGATGGCCTCCACCATGGTCCCGTGCCGTACGAGGTTGAGATAGGCGTCGACCGCATAACGCACGCCCGGCAGAACCTCGCTCTCGGACCGCACTCGCTCCCGAGACAGGCCCGTGGCTTCGGCCAGCGCGAGCCAGCGCTCGATTCCACCGACCTGGGAGCCGTCCCCATCATGATCGGCAATCCGTTTGCGCCAGGCCCTGCGCAGGTTCGCATCCGTGCTGCGCGACAAGATAATCGAGTCTTTGATGGGGATGCGGCTCTGGTAGTAGTAGCGGTTCAGCGCCCACGCCTGCAGCTGCCCGCGCGTGAGCTTCCCTTCGTGCATCAGCAGATGAAAAGGATGCCGGTGGTGATAGCGTTCCTCCCCAATTTTATGGAGGCGAGACTGAAAATCGTCGACCGAAAGTGGATGCCGCGCAGGAACCGAGGTCATAGATTGAAAAGCATGCCATCGTGGGCCACGGTCCATCCCGCCGTGGTCACCTGGGTGAACTCAGAACTATCTTCATCGAGGATGGGGTTCGTGTTGTTGATGTGAATGTAGACCTTGGTCGGACGTGTGATCGTTCTCAATCGTTCGAGACTTCCCTCGCGACCCGAGATGGGAACATGACCCATCCGTCTCGCGGTGCGCTGGCCTCCGGCTTCGCGGATGAGTTCATCATCGGACCAGAACGTACCATCCAGCAACAGCAGATCGCAAGCCGCGAACCGGGCCAGCAGGTCTTCCGAGATTTCAGGCAACGCCGGACAATAGATCATTTTCCGGCCGCCGGATCCGGCTTGCATCTCCAAGGCAACGACGGCTTCGACCGCCGGCAGGTCTGCAGCGCGTTCAGCATCGACGTACTCGGGAAATGCACCCAGCAAGGGAACGGGTTCAAGACGAACGGCGGAACCCGGGTTATCGGATCCGAGATGAAAGACCTTCTCCGGTACCAGGTCGTGCCAAACCGCTTGCGGCCGGATCCGTCGCAGCATGCGGAAGAATGTGTTTTCTTCCGCGGTGATGTCCTGAACCGCAGGAGTGGCACAGATCTGGAGAGGCTGGAACTCGCGCAAGAGCAGCAATCCCAGAGCGCTGTCGAGATCGCCACTGGTGAGAACAACCGCGACAATCGGGCTGACACGGGACTTCTCGCCCCTCGTCACTCGCGGATGAAGATCGGGCGTGGCTTCGATCTGAGACCGCAGATCCGGCGAGGCGTTCAGCAGGCACCAGTGATCCTGACCAAGCTCCAAGGCAACCTGCGCCTGCGTCCGGGGTTTGCCGTGCAGCGTGCCGTCGCGCAGCCGGCTGCAATTTCGACAGGCGCAATTCCATTGCGGAAACCCGCCTCCTGCCGCAGAACCCAGGATCCTTACTCGCATCGGGTCAGGATACAGTCGGCGGCCATCGAATGACTATGAGCGTGATCTTGTAGCGGACAGTTCTGCGGAGAACTAGCGCGACCTTTTGCTCAGGGCTGCCGATGGCGAGGCTGTGGTGGGCCAGTTTAGAGCTCGGCGCTGGCGTATGAATTGATTTCGCAGTTTAGTTCGATCTCGATGAAATCAGGCGTTGTCCATTCCATTTCGCAGCTCCCGGCGCACCTTACAAGAATGATGATATTTAACCATTCCGTGGTCCCAAAAGACAAGGCGTGCCCGTATGGCTCTCCGGCAAATCCCACGGTTCCGTCATGCATTCCCTACCCGCGACACGCTCCTTTGCGACCTCCGTGTCCGTCTTCACGGTATAATTCACAGGGAGCAGGAAGCAGATTCGCGGTGTTGGCCAATCGATTCTGAGCAGGAGGGATGCTTCCAGTCGTTGTGTTGCTTGCCTGCGACGTCATTTCGGTTTCCGCCCCCTTCGGAGAGCTGGTAGACATTTTGTCCGTCGGGGGATAATTTAGATTTTCAGGGCGCGGTACCCAAGTGGTAAGGGAGAGGTCTGCAAAACCTTTATACGTGAGTTCGATTCTCACCCGCGCCTCCAGCCTTTTATACTCGCTAAGTTGCTGTGATACCAATCACTTACGCCCTACCGTTCGAGTTTCGGACGAAAGACGGGCAGGCCAAACACTATCAGCAGGCTCCCACCCCCTAAATTTAGCACTGCGCCAACAACGATCAGAGTCACGTATCGGAGCCCAGCGAGGTGGCAGAACGTGAAAGCAGATGGCGGCTCCCAGAAGTCCTGCTTGGAGCCATTAACGAGCCGGTAGTTGAAGATCGATGCCGCATTCAGGGCATTTGAAGTGAGCAAGACGAACGTGGCGAACGCCCAGGCCTTTTCCGCACTCTGGACAATTCAGTGGTTCAATTCCACCAGTCGCCATCGATTTACACACCAGTCGGGCTTCGCCTCTTGAGAATACACCGTAGTTGACGCTAACAGGCGTTGAACGAAGAGCGCAACCGCCGGTTGTCGTCAGCCTGACAGGTACCTGAAGTCCGACGGTACGCATCCAACCGCATTGTGGCGGAGGTCCAAGTGAAGGAGCTGCCCAGAAACGACCGGTGGATTCTAACTTTGGCTCTGATGTGCTGCTGGCTTGTTCTCAAAGCCTGCCTTTGGCGCCTCACCTTCGGCCAGAAAGAGGTCCCGGTCGGATCGGAACATCGATGCGATCGGACATCGGAAGATTGCCTATATCAGTCCGAATTGGTATCCGATTGATAAAGAGAAAGAAATGGGCGAGACACAGTCCGCCATCCTGGAACAAGCCCCCGCTCTTTTATCGGATGACGGAACGATTGCGTACCTTGAGCGATTGGCTCAGGCGATAGCGCACAATTCAGATGCGCAGATTCCCATCACAATTCGGATAATTGACAGTGCCGAGGCGTACGAAATCACGCTTCCCGGTGGTTACCAGTACATCACTCGCGGACTTCTTCTCAGCGTCCAGAACGAAGGTGAATTGGCGAGCGCCCTTGCTCGTGGGATTGCTCACACAGCACTGCGCTCAGCGATGAGCGAGTTCATAACGGCTAAGCTGATGCACGCTGCGACCATCCCGCCGATCTTCGTAGGGCAGGACGCACCGATCAGCACTACATCCGATTCGGGGTCGGCGGTTCCTTTGACGCTCCGCAGGATGAAGCGAAAGGAGGAACTCGATGCAGACTACTTTGGGGTGCAGTATCTCTATAGGGCTGGTTATGACCCCGCATGTTTCATCCACTTTGTTCAGACGGCATGGGCCAAGGACGGCGCTTCTGGCAGTCCGACGGCAAACGCATTTAGTCCATTTCCTCGGCTACCCGATCGGCTGAAAGGTCTCGAAACGGAAGTCGGTGAAATTCTGCCGAAACGAGACGGGGCAGTTGCGACGACACCTGAGTTCAAGGAGTTCCACGAACATCTCCGGAGTTTGACGCCGGTCAAGTCAGAGCCAAAATCGCAGCCCAAGCTGAATCGCGTCGACTAGCACCGCTAAAAATGATGGTTGACCAACATCGCGTTCGCACTCACTGACCCGGTCGGCAGTTCTCACTGAGCGTTATCGCATGGTTTCGCCAGTTGGCTCTGACGTTGAGTTAGGATCTGCTTTCAGAAGCGGATAGCTCAGGAGAGGAGAATTGTCAGTTGAGATTGGGCAGTTTTGATCTCGATCCGTTTTTTCTTCTCTGCGAGATCGAGCCGAACGCGTGCATAGCCGACATCGCTCCAGAGGCGTCCTTCGAGAGCGTGCAAATAACGTGTCGATTGGCTCGCGATCATACGCGGGGGGCGGCAAACGGCTATCGGACCTGTGGATTCCTGATGCAATCAGATGGGATGAGAAGGTCGATCCCCGATCACGGATGGCGTTAAGCTAGCGGTGAGCAACGCACTCAACGTGCAATCACATGAAAAGGAGATCGACCTTGAAGAAGCATAGCAAGTCTTCGCAGCGGAGTGAACCAACCTTGAAGCGGACGAAAGAAGATATGTCGCAATTTCTCAATCGCCTCGCCGTCGAGCAAGGTCTGCACCGACTTTGAGGCGGGGTTGGTGCAGATGGACGGGGAGGGCAATCCCGTACACTTGCTGGTGAACTACCCCCCGAAAGTGTCCGTCTCATCGCTGGTCAACTCCTTAAAGGGCGTTTCGAGCTACGTTCTACGACCCCAGTTGCCTCGCATCACCAAGGGCTACTGGAACAATGTACTGGGGTCGCCTCTTACTTCGCCCCATCCTGTGGCGGCGCACCGCTCGACCGAATCAAACGCTACATCGAGCAGCCAGCGACACCGCTATAGTCCTGGCTTACCCCGGCCTGAATTCCGGGGCTTGCGCCACTCGCTGGTCAAATGGGGATGTTACAACAACAACCATGTTGAGCCGCCGCCAACTTCCCGGCTTTCATTGACTTGCTCTCTTTGGCGAACGTAAGATTTGCGCCAGTGATCGGTCAAACCATCTCGCACTACTGCATCGTCGAGAAGCTGGGCGGTGGCGGGATGGGTGTGGTCTACAAGGCCGAGGACATCGAACTCGGTCGCTTTGTCGCTTTGAAGTTCCTGCCTGAGGATGTTGCAAAAGACCCGCAAGCGCTGGAACGCTTTCGCAGAGAGGCGCGCGCCGCGTCGGCCCTGAACCATCCCAACATTTGCACCATATACGAAATCGCGAAATACCAGGGCCAGACGTTCATCGCCATGGAGTTTCTAGACGGGATGACGTTGGCGCATCGCGTTGCGGGGCGGCCGCTGGATACCGAACCTCTTCTGTCACTGGCGATCGAAATTGCTGACGCGCTAGATGTCGCTCACGCTGCCGGCATCGTGCATCGCGATGTCAAGTCTGCGAACATCTTCGTTACCAAGCGAGGGCACGCCAAGATTCTGGATTTCGGGTTGGCCAAGGTTACGATTCGTACCAATTCTCCCAACCAAATAGCTGCGCAGCATTCCCAGACCGCCTCTACTCTTGCTGCGGAACATCTCACAAAGTCGGGCGCGGCTTTGGGCACGATTGCGTACATGTCACCAGAACAGGTGCTGGGCAAGCCATTGGACGCTCGCACCGACTTGTTCTCCTTTGGGGTTGTGCTCTACGAGATGGCGACCGGAATCCTACCGTTCACCGGCGATACGGCCGGGGCCATCTTTGACGCTATCCTACATAAGCCACCCACCCCCGCTGTGCGTTTGAACTCGGAACTGCTCACGGAGCTGGACCACATCATCAACAAAGCCCTGCAGAAGGATCGGGGGATGAGGTATCAGCACGCCTCGGAAATGAAAGCTGACCTAACTCGGACACGGCGAGATAACGGTTCTGCGGGCACAGGTAGGGCAGATCGCCGAAACGCGGCCCCAGCGCTGGAAGGTAGGCGGAGGCTCCGCCCAGAGGCCATCGACTCGCTCGTGGTGCTGCCATTTGTGAACGAGAGCGGCGACCCGGATGCTGATTACCTAGGTCAAGGAATCGCCGAGACAATTATCAACACGCTTTCTCAGATCAGAAAGCTGCGCGTCGTTCCTCGAGCCACGGCGTTCTATTTCAAAGGGCCAAAGGCAAACCCTCAAGCAGTGGCAAGTGCTCTCCACGTGCGGGCGGTGCTTACGGGACGGGTGCTTCAACGAGGCGAGAGCCTCATTGTCAGCGCGGAGCTGATCGACACGGCCACGGACGCCCAGTTATGGGGCGCACGCTACGGCCGCAAGCTGGCTGATATCTTTGATGTGCAGGAGGAAATCGCCAGAGAAATTTCTGAACGCCTGCGGTTGCAGCTAACACGGCAGGAAAAGAAACGGCTCGGAAAACGCCCAACCCTGAGCCGCGAGGCTTATCAACTCTACCTGCGCGGTAGCTTCCATTCGGAGAAATTGTCCCCCGACGACTTTCAAAAGTGTTTGCATTACTGTCGCCAGGCTCTCGAGCTCGATCCAGCTTATGCCACGGCTCACGCGCGCACATCTGC
>Ga0137415_10000411_pt1 | contig 40825 bp, 22 predicted proteins | sample CZODoug3_1_1_16f_FD_183082 | JGI IMG/M metagenome (GOLD analysis project Ga0137415, IMG submission 183082) | Vadose zone soil fungal communities from Angelo Coast Range Reserve, California, USA - CZODoug3_1_1_16fungal (Hybrid Assembly) | ecosystem: Environmental > Terrestrial > Soil > Vadose...
GCTCGGATGTCGACCTTGTTGTTCGGGGTCAGGGGGAGTGTATCCAGCACCACCACGGCATCGGGAATCATGTAATCAGGCAACAACCGGCGCGCATGCTCGTCCAAAAGGGCCAGATCAAAACACGTATCCCTTACGACATACGCCACCAACCGCTTGTCTCCCGGCCGATCCTCCCGCGCCACGACCGCCACCTGACGCACCCCCACAACAGCCGCCAATACCACCTCCACCTCAGCCAACTCGATTCGGAAACCCCGAATCTTCACCTGATCATCCGCCCGCCCCGCAAAATCCAACAACCCTCCGGGAGTCCACCGCGCCCGATCCCCCGTCCGATACATCCGCCCACCATGACCGAACGGATCCGCCGCAAACCGCTCCGCCGACAAATCCGCACGGCCGAAATACCCCCGCGCCACCCCCGCACCCGCTAGATACAACTCCCCCACCACACCCACCGGAACCGGCGCCAACCATTCATCCAGAACCATCGCCCGCATCCCGTCCAACGGACGACCGATCGGCACCGGAGCGGGCACATCCTCCGCCCGCACCCACGGCACCGACGTCGCGAACAACGTCGTCTCCGTCGGGCCGTAGTTGCTGCGCACGACGAGGTAGGGGCAGTGCGCGAGGGCCTTGCGGACCGCTGCCGGCGACACGACGTCGCCGCCGGTGATCACGAGGCGTACCCCTTCGAAGCAGCGCGGGTCCTCCTCGGCCATTACTCGGAACAGGCCGGCGGTGATGTCGACGCCGGTTATGCGCTCCTCCCGCATCACGCGGGCCAGCCGGGCCACCGTCAGGTCTTCCTCGGGGGCGATAACGACGGTGCCGCCATGCAACAACGGATACCAGAAAGAATACGTTGACGGATCGAACTCGTACGGCGTCAATAACAAAACCCGATCATGATCGCCCGCCACAAAAATCGAGTCGTTCACCAACTCGAACACATTCTGATGCGTCACCGCCACACCCTTGGGCCGACCCGTCGACCCCGACGTAAACATCACATACGCCAACTGCTCCCGATAACCCACCACACCCGTAAAACCCACACCACCCCCATAATCCAAATCATCAACCACCACCACTACCTCAGCCCGCGGCGCCCCCCGCCCCACCCTTTCCCGATCCACGACCAACACGCGCGCCCCACACTGATCATGCACCCACTGCTGCCGCTCCACCGGCGCAGCATGATGCAACGGCACATAAAAACCCCCCGCCTTTAACACCCCCACCAACACCACCACCACATCCACAGAACGACTCAACAACGTCGACACCGCACACTCCGGACCCACCCCCGCCGCCACCAATGCCGCCGCCACCACACCAGACCGCTCATCCAATTCCCGATACGTCAAACGCTCTCCGCCACACCGCACCGCAACAGCCCCCGGCGAACGCTCCACCTGCGCCCGCCACGCCTCCTGCACACACGACTCACCAAACAGGTCCACCGCGACCGACCCACACCCCCATTCCGCCAACACCCCACGCTCACGCTCACCCACCACACCCAACTCACCCACCGACACACCCGCATCCACCACCACCGACCCCAAAACCCGCACCACACGCTCGAACAACACCCGCACCGAACTCTCATCGAACACATCCGCCGCAAAACCCACATCGAGCTGGATGGGCCCTGGACGGCCCTCGTCGTCGACCGACGCGCGGAAGAACACGGACAGGTCGAACCTCGACCGGTCGCGAAGGGCCTCGAACTCGGCGATGGTGGTGCCCCTCAGACGGAACCCCTCGGATCGGCCCACCTCGAACTGCACGGTGATCTGGAACAGGGGGTTGCGGCCGGCGGCGCGCGGCGGGTTCACCGCCTCCACCACCCGCTCGAACGGCACGTCCTGATGCGCGTACGCCGCCAGGCTCGTGTCCCGGACCCGCCTCAACAACTCCCGGAAACTCGGATTACCCGAGGTATCCACCCGCAGCACCACGGTGTTTACGAAGAAGCCGACCATGTCGTCGAGCGCTGCGTCGGTACGTCCGGCCACCGGCACCCCCAACGGGATATCGGTGCCGGCGCCGAGCCGCGTCAACACGGCGGCCAGCGCCGCCTGCGCGATCATCGACAACGTCGTGCCTGTCGACCTGGCCAGCTCCGCCAGTCTCGCGTGCAGCTCCGCGCTGAGATCGACCACCAGCTCGCCGCCGCGCTGGGAACCGACGGCAGGTCGCGGCCGATCCGTCGGGAGGTCCAGCTCCGTCGGCAGACCGGCCAGGGCGCCGCGCCAGAACTCCAGCTGCCGGCTCACCAACGACCCCGGATCGTCCTCCGAGCCCAGGATCTCCCGCTGCCACAACGCATAGTCCACGTACTGCACCGGCAACGGCGCCCACCCCGGCGCCCCGCCCGCCAACCGCGCCTCGTACGCCAGACCGAGATCACGCGCAAAGACCCGGCTAGACCATCCATCGGTAGCGATGTGATGGAACACCATGACCAGCACGTGCTCGCCGGGACCCAGCGACTCCGGCGAAGCCACTGCCACCACGCTCACCCGCAACGGCGTCTCGGACGCCAGATCGAACTCGTGACCGGTGAGCGACTGGACCGTCGCCGCGAGCTTCTCCTTGGTGGACTTGTGGCGGTGCAGTGGCACCGGTCGCGGTGCCAGCACACGCTGGGTGGGCTGCCCGTCCACCACCGCGAACACGGTTCGCAGGCTCTCGTGCCGCTCCACCACGTCGGTGAGCGCCAGCTCAAGCGCCTCGACGTCCAGCGGACCCAGCACCCGCCGCACCACCGGCAGGTTGTAGGTCGCGCTCGGCCCGTTGAACTGATCGAGGAACCACAACCGCGCCTGCGCGAACGACAACGGCGCCAGCTCCGGACGTTCGTAGGTGATCAGGGCTGGTCGGGTGCTGTCCACGCCGGCGAGCCGGCGGGCGAGCTCGCCAGGGGTCGGGGTCTCGAACACGGCCCGGACGTGCAGCTCGCGCCCGAGGACAGTGCGCACCCGGTTGATCAGGCGACTGACCAGCATGGAGTGGCCGCCGAGGTCGAAGAAACTGTCGCCGACCCCCACCTCCGCCACACCCAGCACCTCACCGAACAAACGACACATGACCGACTCATGCGGCGTCGCCGGACCCCGACCAGCACCACCCCCATATACCGGAAGCGGCAACGCCCGACGATCCAACTTCCCCCGCCCCGTCAGTGGCAACCTGTCCAACACCACGAACGCCGACGGCACCACCGCCCGTGGAACCACCCCCTCCACACACCGCCGCAACTCCTCCACCGACGGCACCTGACACCCCGCTGCCCCCACCACATACGCCACCAACCGCCGATCCCCCGGCCGATCCTCACGCACCACCGTCGCCACCTGAGCCACACCCGGAACCGCCCCGATGACCGCGTTCAACTCACCGGGCTCGATCCGGTAGCCACGGATCTTCAACTGCTCGTCGCCACGCCCGTCGAAGATCAGCCGACCCTCGCCGGTCCGATGGGCGAGGTCGCCGGTGCGGTACATCCGGCTGCCCGGCGCACCCGATGGGCAGGCCACGAACCGCTCCGCCGTCAACCCCGGCCGCTTCACGTAACCCTGGCCCACCGAGGGGCCCGACAGGTACACCTCGCCGACAACGCCCGCCGGCACCAGCTGCAGCCGGTCGTCGAGTAGCTGGATGTGCGCGTTCCAGATCGGCCGGCCGAGCAGGGCCTGCACACCTTCCGGCCAGTCGGCCACGGCGCCCGGCAGGCTCAGCTTGGCGACGAGGTGGGTCTCTGAGGGTCCGTAGGTGCTGTGCAGCCGCACGTGTGGACGCTCTGTGTGGAACCGCCGCTTCAAACCGGACAACTGCAACGGCTCACCACCCTGCGACACCCGCCGCAACGCACCCAGACCCAAGCCCAGCTCGCCCGCCGCCTCGTACACCGCCGAGATCACCAGATCGGGCGCGTAGAACTCCGTCACACCCTCCCGATCCAGCCACCGCGCCAACCGATCCGCATCGAGACACGTTTCCTCGTCAGGCACACACAAGGCCTGACCCGACAGCAACGCCGTCAACATCTCCTTCACCGAGACGTCGAAACCGACCGCGCTGAACTGCGACACCCGCCCACCCACACCACCGGGCTGCACCGACCCCACGAACCCAAGCAGATTCAGCAATACCCGCGCCGGCAACACCACGCCCTTCGGCCGGCCCGTCGTCCCGGACGTGTAGATCACATACGCCGGCACCTCCGGACCCCACCCGCCACACACCGGATCACCCGACACCGACCCCGCCAGCAGGTTCGCCACCACAGGCGAGTCCAACACCAGCACGTCGTCGTGGCGCAGCGGTGCGACCGCGTCGAGGGTGAGAACCACGGCCGGTTTGACATCGTCCAGGATGAACTCGACACGGTCGCGGGGATACGCCGGATCGACCGGCAGGTAGGCCGCCGCCGTCTTGAGAACCGCGACGAACGCGACCACCAGCTGCACACCGCGCGGCACCGCGACACCCACGACATCACCCGGACCGACACCCCGGGCGATCAACAGATGCGCCAGCCGGTTCGCCCGCTCATTCAGCTGCGCATAGGTCAACTCGCCGTCATGCGAACTCACCGCGATCCCATCGGGAACCGCCGCGACCTGCCGCTGGAACTGCTCGGCCAACGAGAGACCGGGAAGCGCGACCCCCGCTCCGGCGGACGCCTCCAGGACACGGTCCCGCTCACCTTCGAGAAAAACGTCCAGGTCGGACAACCGCTGTTCTGGGTGGCCGACGGCGCCGGCGAGCAGCACCATGAACCGTTGCGCCAGCAGCGTCACCGTCCCCGTGTCAAACAGATCCGTGGCGAACTCCAACCAACCGGTCATCCCGTCCGCCGAGCCGTCCGGCGTGTACACCTCGCTCACGCTGAACTGCAGGTCGAAGTTTGCGTTCCCCGGCCGCAGAACCGACGTGCTCACGGTCAGGCCGGGCAGGCGGAAGTCGTCGGGCGTGGTGTTGACACTGACTTGCAGCAGCACCTGGAACAACGGATGGCGGGCCATCGACCGATCGGGGTTGAGGTGCTCGACGACCTGCTCGAACGGCACGTCCTGGTGTTCGTAGGCCGCAAGGTCGACTCGGCGTACCCGCTCCAGCAGCTCGTGGAACGTGGGATCGCCGGACGTGTCGGTCCGTAGCACCAACGAGTTGACGAAGAACCCGACCAGGTCGTCTAGCGCCGCGTCGGTGCGGCCGGCGATCGGGGTCCCGATCGGGACGTCGACGCCGCCGCCCAGCCGGGTCAGCAACGCGGCGACCGCTGTGTGTAAGACCATGAACACGGTGGTGCCGGTGGCCCGGGCGAGCCCGACGATCGCCGCATGCAGCTCCGGATCAATCCGGAGCGGGAGCTGGGCGCCGCGGTGCGTGCTCTCCGCGGGACGCGGACGGTCGGTGGGCAGCGCCAGCTCGTCGGGAATCCCGTCCAACGCGGTGCGCCAGTAGGCGAGCTGGCGGGAGGCGAGGCTGCTTGGATCCTGGTCCGAGCCCAGAAGATCCCGCTGCCAGAGCACATAGTCGGCGTACTGCACGGGCAGCGGCTCCCGGTCCGGGGCGCGACCCGCCGTGCGGGCCTCGTAGGCGTCGGCGAGGTCGCGCATCAGCGGGCGTGACGACTGGCCGTCGCTCGCGATGTGGTTGAGCATTAGGTGGAGTACGTGTTCGGTGTTGGACACGGCGAACAGCCGCGCCCGCACCGGCAGGTCGACGGCTAGGTCGAAGGGGACCGTTCCGGCCACGCGCAGGGCCTCCGGCAGATCCTCGACGACCTCGGCTGGGAGCGCCGGTCGCGCGTCGTCGATCGGCAGCACAACCTGGTATGGCGTGCCGTCGCGCTCCACGAAGACGGTGCGCAGGCTCTCGTGCCGCTCCAGGACGTCACCGAGCGCGGCCTCGAGCGCCGCCCGGTCCAGGACACCCTGCAGGTGCACGGCGATCGGCAGCGTGTAGGTCGTTGAGGGTCCGTGCAGCGTCCGGAGGAACCACAGGCGGTACTGAGCCGGCGACACGGGAAGCAGTTCGGGCCGCTCGCCCGGGCACAGAACCGGCCGAGCCTGCGCTGCCGATCGGGTCAGCCGATGGGCCAGACCGGCCGGTGTCAGTCCCTCGAAGACATCGCGGACGGTCAGCTCAAAACCGACCGCCCCCCGGATCCGGCTCACCAACCGGGTCGCCAGCAGCGAGTGGCCGCCGAGCTCGAAGAAATTGTCGTCGGCACCCACGGATTCGGCGTCTAGGACATCGGCGAACAAATCACAGATAAAGGCCTCCGCCTCGGAGCGCGGGGCGCGGGACCTGCCGGTCGGCGTCTCTGGCGCGGGGAGAGCTCGGATGTCGACCTTGTTGTTCGGGGTCAGGGGGAGTGTATCCAGCACCACCACGGCATCGGGAATCATGTAATCAGGCAACAACCGGCGCGCATGCTCGTCCAAAAGGGCCAGATCAAAACACGTATCCCTTACGACATACGCCACCAACCGCTTGTCTCCCGGCCGATCCTCCCGCGCCACGACCGCCACCTGACGCACCCCCACAACAGCCGCCAATACCACCTCCACCTCAGCCAACTCGATTCGGAAACCCCGAATCTTCACCTGATCATCCGCCCGCCCCGCAAAATCCAACAACCCTCCGGGAGTCCACCGCGCCCGATCCCCCGTCCGATACATCCGCCCACCATGACCGAACGGATCCGCCGCAAACCGCTCCGCCGACAAATCCGCACGGCCGAAATACCCCCGCGCCACCCCCGCACCCGCTAGATACAACTCCCCCACCACACCCACCGGAACCGGCGCCAACCATTCATCCAGAACCATCGCCCGCATCCCGTCCAACGGACGACCGATCGGCACCGGAGCGGGCACATCCTCCGCCCGCACCCACGGCACCGACGTCGCGAACAACGTCGTCTCCGTCGGGCCGTAGTTGCTGCGCACGACGAGGTAGGGGCAGTGCGCGAGGGCCTTGCGGACCGCTGCCGGCGACACGACGTCGCCGCCGGTGATCACGAGGCGTACCCCTTCGAAGCAGCGCGGGTCCTCCTCGGCCATTACTCGGAACAGGCCGGCGGTGATGTCGACGCCGGTTATGCGCTCCTCCCGCATCACGCGGGCCAGCCGGGCCACCGTCAGGTCTTCCTCGGGGGCGATAACGACGGTGCCGCCATGCAACAACGGATACCAGAAAGAATACGTTGACGGATCGAACTCGTACGGCGTCAATAACAAAACCCGATCATGATCGCCCGCCACAAAAATCGAGTCGTTCACCAACTCGAACACATTCTGATGCGTCACCGCCACACCCTTGGGCCGACCCGTCGACCCCGACGTAAACATCACATACGCCAACTGCTCCCGATAACCCACCACACCCGTAAAACCCACACCACCCCCATAATCCAAATCATCAACCACCACCACTACCTCAGCCCGCGGCGCCCCCCGCCCCACCCTTTCCCGATCCACGACCAACACGCGCGCCCCACACTGATCATGCACCCACTGCTGCCGCTCCACCGGCGCAGCATGATGCAACGGCACATAAAAACCCCCCGCCTTTAACACCCCCACCAACACCACCACCACATCCACAGAACGACTCAACAACGTCGACACCGCACACTCCGGACCCACCCCCGCCGCCACCAATGCCGCCGCCACCACACCAGACCGCTCATCCAATTCCCGATACGTCAAACGCTCTCCGCCACACCGCACCGCAACAGCCCCCGGCGAACGCTCCACCTGCGCCCGCCACGCCTCCTGCACACACGACTCACCAAACAGGTCCACCGCGACCGACCCACACCCCCATTCCGCCAACACCCCACGCTCACGCTCACCCACCACACCCAACTCACCCACCGACACACCCGCATCCACCACCACCGACCCCAAAACCCGCACCACACGCTCGAACAACACCCGCACCGAACTCTCATCGAACACATCCGCCGCAAAACCCACATCGAGCTGGATGGGCCCTGGACGGCCCTCGTCGTCGACCGACGCGCGGAAGAACACGGACAGGTCGAACCTCGACCGGTCGCGAAGGGCCTCGAACTCGGCGATGGTGGTGCCCCTCAGACGGAACCCCTCGGATCGGCCCACCTCGAACTGCACGGTGATCTGGAACAGGGGGTTGCGGCCGGCGGCGCGCGGCGGGTTCACCGCCTCCACCACCCGCTCGAACGGCACGTCCTGATGCGCGTACGCCGCCAGGCTCGTGTCCCGGACCCGCCTCAACAACTCCCGGAAACTCGGATTACCCGAGGTATCCACCCGCAGCACCACGGTGTTTACGAAGAAGCCGACCATGTCGTCGAGCGCTGCGTCGGTACGTCCGGCCACCGGCACCCCCAACGGGATATCGGTGCCGGCGCCGAGCCGCGTCAACACGGCGGCCAGCGCCGCCTGCGCGATCATCGACAACGTCGTGCCTGTCGACCTGGCCAGCTCCGCCAGTCTCGCGTGCAGCTCCGCGCTGAGATCGACCACCAGCTCGCCGCCGCGCTGGGAACCGACGGCAGGTCGCGGCCGATCCGTCGGGAGGTCCAGCTCCGTCGGCAGACCGGCCAGGGCGCCGCGCCAGAACTCCAGCTGCCGGCTCACCAACGACCCCGGATCGTCCTCCGAGCCCAGGATCTCCCGCTGCCACAACGCATAGTCCACGTACTGCACCGGCAACGGCGCCCACCCCGGCGCCCCGCCCGCCAACCGCGCCTCGTACGCCAGACCGAGATCACGCGCAAAGACCCGGCTAGACCATCCATCGGTAGCGATGTGATGGAACACCATGACCAGCACGTGCTCGCCGGGACCCAGCGACTCCGGCGAAGCCACTGCCACCACGCTCACCCGCAACGGCGTCTCGGACGCCAGATCGAACTCGTGACCGGTGAGCGACTGGACCGTCGCCGCGAGCTTCTCCTTGGTGGACTTGTGGCGGTGCAGTGGCACCGGTCGCGGTGCCAGCACACGCTGGGTGGGCTGCCCGTCCACCACCGCGAACACGGTTCGCAGGCTCTCGTGCCGCTCCACCACGTCGGTGAGCGCCAGCTCAAGCGCCTCGACGTCCAGCGGACCCAGCACCCGCCGCACCACCGGCAGGTTGTAGGTCGCGCTCGGCCCGTTGAACTGATCGAGGAACCACAACCGCGCCTGCGCGAACGACAACGGCGCCAGCTCCGGACGTTCGTAGGTGATCAGGGCTGGTCGGGTGCTGTCCACGCCGGCGAGCCGGCGGGCGAGCTCGCCAGGGGTCGGGGTCTCGAACACGGCCCGGACGTGCAGCTCGCGCCCGAGGACAGTGCGCACCCGGTTGATCAGGCGACTGACCAGCATGGAGTGGCCGCCGAGGTCGAAGAAACTGTCGCCGACCCCCACCTCCGCCACACCCAGCACCTCACCGAACAAACGACACATGACCGACTCATGCGGCGTCGCCGGACCCCGACCAGCACCACCCCCATATACCGGAAGCGGCAACGCCCGACGATCCAACTTCCCCCGCCCCGTCAGTGGCAACCTGTCCAACACCACGAACGCCGACGGCACCACCGCCCGTGGAACCACCCCCTCCACACACCGCCGCAACTCCTCCACCGACGGCACCTGACACCCCGCTGCCCCCACCACATACGCCACCAACCGCCGATCCCCCGGCCGATCCTCACGCACCACCGTCGCCACCTGAGCCACACCCGGAACCGCCCCGATGACCGCGTTCAACTCACCGGGCTCGATCCGGTAGCCACGGATCTTCAACTGCTCGTCGCCACGCCCGTCGAAGATCAGCCGACCCTCGCCGGTCCGATGGGCGAGGTCGCCGGTGCGGTACATCCGGCTGCCCGGCGCACCCGATGGGCAGGCCACGAACCGCTCCGCCGTCAACCCCGGCCGCTTCACGTAACCCTGGCCCACCGAGGGGCCCGACAGGTACACCTCGCCGACAACGCCCGCCGGCACCAGCTGCAGCCGGTCGTCGAGTAGCTGGATGTGCGCGTTCCAGATCGGCCGGCCGAGCAGGGCCTGCACACCTTCCGGCCAGTCGGCCACGGCGCCCGGCAGGCTCAGCTTGGCGACGAGGTGGGTCTCTGAGGGTCCGTAGGTGCTGTGCAGCCGCACGTGTGGACGCTCTGTGTGGAACCGCCGCTTCAAACCGGACAACTGCAACGGCTCACCACCCTGCGACACCCGCCGCAACGCACCCAGACCCAAGCCCAGCTCGCCCGCCGCCTCGTACACCGCCGAGATCACCAGATCGGGCGCGTAGAACTCCGTCACACCCTCCCGATCCAGCCACCGCGCCAACCGATCCGCATCGAGACACGTTTCCTCGTCAGGCACACACAAGGCCTGACCCGACAGCAACGCCGTCAACATCTCCTTCACCGAGACGTCGAAACCGACCGCGCTGAACTGCGACACCCGCCCACCCACACCACCGGGCTGCACCGACCCCACGAACCCAAGCAGATTCAGCAATACCCGCGCCGGCAACACCACGCCCTTCGGCCGGCCCGTCGTCCCGGACGTGTAGATCACATACGCCGGCACCTCCGGACCCCACCCGCCACACACCGGATCACCCGACACCGACCCCGCCAGCAGGTTCGCCACCACAGGCGAGTCCAACACCAGCACGTCGTCGTGGCGCAGCGGTGCGACCGCGTCGAGGGTGAGAACCACGGCCGGTTTGACATCGTCCAGGATGAACTCGACACGGTCGCGGGGATACGCCGGATCGACCGGCAGGTAGGCCGCCGCCGTCTTGAGAACCGCGACGAACGCGACCACCAGCTGCACACCGCGCGGCACCGCGACACCCACGACATCACCCGGACCGACACCCCGGGCGATCAACAGATGCGCCAGCCGGTTCGCCCGCTCATTCAGCTGCGCATAGGTCAACTCGCCGTCATGCGAACTCACCGCGATCCCATCGGGAACCGCCGCGACCTGCCGCTGGAACTGCTCGGCCAACGAGAGACCGGGAAGCGCGACCCCCGCTCCGGCGGACGCCTCCAGGACACGGTCCCGCTCACCTTCGAGAAAAACGTCCAGGTCGGACAACCGCTGTTCTGGGTGGCCGACGGCGCCGGCGAGCAGCACCATGAACCGTTGCGCCAGCAGCGTCACCGTCCCCGTGTCAAACAGATCCGTGGCGAACTCCAACCAACCGGTGAGACCCGCGGGCGCACCGTCGGGAGTGCTGTGCTCCACGAACGTGAGTAGGAGGTCGACCTTGATGGTGCCTGTGCCGGGCTCCGTGGAGTCGACTCTGAGGCCCGGGAGTGTGAACCGGTAGCCGCCGGGCGGCTCCAGCGCCAGCATCACCTGGAACAGCGGGTGCCGGGAGAGCGACCGGGCCGGGTTGAGGATCTCGACGACCTGCTCGAACGGAGTGTCCTGGTGCTCGTACGCGGCGAGGTCGGTCAGCCGGACCCGGCGGAGCAGCTCGCGGAAAGTGGGGTCGCCGGCCATGTCAGTCCGGAGGACGAGTGAGTTGACGAAGAAGCCGACGAGGTCGTCGAGGGCGGTGTCGGTTCTGCCCGCGATCGGCGTGCCGATGGGGATGTCGCTCCCCGCGCCGAGTCGCGACAAGACTGCCGCCAGCGTGGCGTGCAGCACCATGAAGGTGCTCGCGCCGCTGGCCCGACCCAACGCGACGATGTCTTGGTGCAGGTGCGGCGGAATGTCGAGCGCGACGTGGTCACCACAGTGGCTCGCCGTCGCCGGCCGGGCGCGATCGACCGGCAGCATTACCTCGTCGGGCAGACCGTCCAGGGTCTTGCGCCAGAACTCCAGCTGTCGCGAAACGAGGCTCGTCGGTTCCTGGTCCGACCCTAGGAGCTCCCGCTGCCAGAGGGTGTAGTCCGCGTACTGGACTTGCAGCTCCGACCAGCCGTGCGGGAGGCCTCGCAGCCGTGCCGTGTAGGACTCCTGCAGGTCGCGAGTCAGCACCTCCATCGACCAGCCGTCGCTGGCGATATGGTGCATCACGAGCAGTAGAACGTGCTCGTCGTCGGCGGACGCGAATAGCCGCGCCCGCAGAGGCACGTGCGAGGCGAGGTCGAACGGCTCCAGACCGGCCTCCCGTACCGCGGCATCGAGGTCGCTCGGATGCTCCACCAGGAGTTCCGGTCGGGTCGAGTCAATCGGCAGCACGCGCTGGTACGGCACGCCGTCGCGCTCGGTGAAGACGGTGCGCAGGCTCTCGTGCCGCTCGATGACGTCACCGAGCGCGGACCGCAGAGCCGATCGGTTGAGATCTCCCACCATCCGCAGGACGACCGGGATGTTGTACACGGCCGCGGCCTGGTCCTGGAGCCTGCTGAGGAACCACAACCGGAACTGCGCCTGAGACAACGGCATCAGCTCCGGACGGTCGACCGGGCGCAGCGCCGGCCGGGCCGCGGCCGCCGCGGTTTCCAGTCGCTCAGCCAGCACGGCCGGATTCAGGGTCTCGAACACCTCGCGCACGGTCAGCTCGGTGTCGAACGTCTGCCGGATCCGGCTCACCAGCCGGGTGGCCAGCAACGAGTGCCCCCCGAGCTCCAAGAAACTGTCGTCCGGGCCGACGTGCCCGACCCCGAGCACCTCGGTGAACAGGTCGCACAGCACCTCTTCGCGCAGGCTGGACGCCGGCCGACCCCTCGCCCCGGACACGGCGTAGCTGGGGGTGGGCAGCGCTCTGCGGTCGAGCTTCCCGTTCGTCATCAATGGCAGCCGGTCCAGCGCCACCACGGCGGAGGGGACCATGTGCCGGGGTAGCCGCGTCGCGACCGCGGCCTGCACGTCGGCGGTTAGCCCCGAGGCATCGAGCTGCTGGTCGAGGGGCACGACGTAGGCGACGAGGCGCCGGTCGCCGGGCTGGTCCTCGCGGACGACGACAACCGCCTGCGCGATCCCCGGGTGCGTGGCCACGACGGCCTGCACCTCGCCCGGCTCGATTCGGAAGCCGCGGATCTTCACCTGGTCGTCGGCCCTGCCGGCGAACGTGAGCTGACCGGCGGCGGTCCACCGGACCTTGTCCCCGGTCCGGTACATCCGCTCGCCGTACCCGCGGAACGGTTCGGCCACGAACCGCTCCGCGGTCAGGCCAGGACGATTGACGTAGCCCCGGCTCACACCCGGGCCTGCGATGTATAGCTCGCCGAGCACCCCGACCGGCACCGGCGCGAGGTGCTCGTCGAGGACGTAGAGACGGTAGTTGACGTTCGGGCCGCCAATGACGGGTTCGGCGCCCGGCACGAGCGGGCCGGCCATCGTCGCGCAGACGGTGATCTCGGTCGGCCCGTACGCGTTCCAGAAGTGACATACCGATCCCCAGATGTTGACCAGTGCCGGGCTCAGGGCCTCGCCGGCGGCGAGCATGACCCGCACGGAGGGCAAATCGCCGGGATCGAGCATCCCCATCACCGTGGGCGGCAGCTGCATATGTGTGACAGCGTGCCGCGCGATCACCTCGGCCAGCCCCGAGCCCGGCAGCAGCTCGTCGGCCGGAGCCACCACGAGGCGGGCGCCGGCCGCGAAGGCCATCAGAGTCTCCCAGGTGAACACGTCGAAGCCGATGGACGCGAACTGGAGTACCCGGCTGTCTGGGCTCAGGTCAGGCCAGCGATGCGCTGTCAGGTTTATCGCGCTCAAGTGCGGGACGACGACACCCTTTGGAAGTCCTGTCGAACCGGACGTGTAAATGGTGTATGCGGCGTTGAGTGGGCTCAGCGGGGCGGCGCGGTCGCCCTGCGCAAGCACTGCACCTGACCAGTCCGCGATCCGGGCAGCGGTGTCCGGGTCGTCGATCAGCAGCACGGGCGCGGCGAGCCCCGACAGCCCGCAAACCGAGGCCGTGGCGGCCACCACCAGCGCGGCGCGCGAGTCCTCGATCATGAAGAGGATCCGCTCGAGCGGGTTGGCTGGATCGATCGGCAGGTACGCGCCCCCGGCCTTCAGCACCGCGAGCAGGGCCGTCACTACGTCGGCGCCACGGTCCATCACGAGGGCGACGACCGACTCCGGGCCGATTCCGTCCGCGACCAGATGCCGGGCGAGGCGGTTCGCCCGTGCGTCGAGGTCGGCATAGGTCAGCTCGACATCGTCGGAGACCAGAGCGATCGCGTCGGGTGTGCGGTTCGTCTGGTCCTCGAACATCGCGGCCACCGTGGACGGCTCCGCGGGAAGGTTGACGGTGTTGGCGTTCCAGTCGGCGAGAATCTGCCGTCGTTCCTCGGCGTCCAGCACCTCGATCCGGCTCAGCCGCACCGGCCCTTGGACGGCGCACGCATCGAGCACGTGAACGAGCCGTCGCACCATCCGCTCCACCGTGGGTGCGTCGAAGAGGTCGACGGCGTAGCGGACGCGCACCCGCAGCTGTCCGGCGGCGCCCGGCGTCAGCGCGAAGGCGAGATCACTGGGGTCCCTACCACCGTCGGCGGCGGAAGCATCGTCGGCGCCCATATGGAGCACGACCTGGCACAGCGGATGCCGGCCCACCTCGTGTTCCTGGCCGACCGCCGCGACGACGTCGTCGAACGGCACGTCGGCATGCGCGGTCGCGGCGGCGTGCATGTCGTCGATCCGGGCGAGCAGATCACCGACGGTGGGATCGCCCGAGGTGTCGGTGCGTACCACTATGGTCGGTACGTCCGGCGCTCCCGCGCTACCGATCCCAATCGGCAGGTCGTCGCCGACGCCCAGCTTTGTCAGCAGCACCGCGAACGCGGCATGTGCGACGGTAGCGACGGTAGTTTCGTTGTCCTGGGCCAGTGCCTGGAGGCGCCGGTGCAGCTCAGCGGAGATCGTCAGGTCGACGATGGCGACCCGGCGGGATGAGGTCGCGGGTCGGGGCCGGTCGCGCGGGAGGTCCAGTTCCGCTGGCGAATCGGCCAGCGCGGCGCGCCAGAAGGCAAGATGACCGGTGGTCTCCGGCGACGTCAGGGCTTCGGTGTGGATCAACGTCTCATCCTTCAGCTGCGACAACCACGAGAGGTCGACACCGGCCGCCGCGAGACCGGCGGTCCACGCGACGTCATATTCGCCGCCGTCAGCCAGGCCGGCCAGATCGGCATAGGTGACCTCGATGCCGGTGTTTCTATCCGGCGTGGACTCACTGGGCACGATCAGGGCGAGCTGTTCTGGGTGAACCGGCACGTCCATGGTGACGTCCGCCAGGGCCAGGTCCCCGTTCCGGCCGCCCGCCGCGACCATAAGGACAACGGGCAGCCCGCGGCACGGCAGGCTAACCGCCGCTGCGGCGTCAATCAGCACTGCGGCTGCTCCGCCGGTCTCAGCGAACTCACCGATGCACGCGCCCGCGAGGCCGGGCGGCAAGACGAGCCGAATAGCACCAGCCTGGAGCACGGCAAGGGTGGCGACGGCGTCGTCGATTGGGCAGCCGAGGGCCACCGCGACGCGCTGCCGCGGTCCGACGCCGGCTGCGACCAGCTGCCCGGCTAGCCGGTCCGCCCGCTCGTCCAGCATGCGATAGGTAATGCTGTGCTCCGCAGTCCGGATCGCCACGGCTTCCGGCACATTCCCCGCCCGAGCCCGCACCAACCTGCGCACAGTTGCCCCTGGCATCTCCCACTCCCCCATCGGTCGGTCGAAGCGATCCGAACGGACAGACCTGACATAGGCGACTCGGCTAGGCCAATGCCGCGGCGCCAAATGACGACACGTTCTCAGTGCCTTCCCCGCCTAGCGGCGGTATCTCACCGAAGCGCCGCCAACTCCCTGCCGACTCCTGCGCTGATCGGTCATGTCTGGCTCGCGGTGAGCAGTCGGGCCATTCGAGAACAGCCGGCCGGATACCACCGAAACGTTCAGTTAGCGTTTTTGGTCCATCTGTGCCACCAGACTGCGGGGCCGCATATCAACCCAGTTCTCATTGATGTGGTCAATGCAGGATGCGCGGTCGGAGAGACCGAAGACAACCGTCCAGCCCGGGGGCACATTGGCGAAGTCCGGCCAGAGCGAATACTGGCCCTCGTCGTTGATCAACACGTAGAATTGTCGATCGACAGCGTCGAAAGGGTTGGTCACTGCAACGGCTCCTTGTCATTGATTTAACGGATCCAGATTCCGCGCCGAGTGGCTATTTGGTCCCCATACTGAGCCCGTGCTCATAGGGAAGGCCAACGACGGTCGTCACATCGGTGAAACCCACCTGCGACAACCAGCTTTCGTAGTCGCTTGCCGGATAGGCCATGCCCTGGCCACTGGCCAGCACGTTGAAATACAACCCCAGGCGAGCGCCGAAGATCCCGCTGGTCTCGTCCGCGGAGACATTATAGCCATAGACGAACACACGCCCGCCCAATGGCAACGCGTCGTATGCCTTGCGCAGGAGCATCAGGATTCGGTCCTCGGCGAAGATCTCCAGCACATGGCTGAACAGCACCGCATCTGCCCCGACTGGGAAGTCGTCGACGAAGATGTCTAGCGGCCGCACTATGATCCGGCCCCGCAGGGAATCGTCGATCTTCCCGTCGGCGATGTCGGACACGCTCGGAATGTCGAGGATTGTGCAGCGCAGGTCGGCATGTCGCTTCACCAGCCTGGACGAGGTCACGCCGTCGCCACCACCCACGTCGAGCAGATGAACGACCGAGCCGAACTCGGCGCGCGCGACCAGGGCGTCGACGGAACGCAGGGTGAAGGCACCCATCGCCCGGTGAAACACGGCCTCGAGTGCGGGGTGGTGAGACAACCGCCCGTAGAGCGTTGGCTCATTGCCACGATACGCATCCAACGCCAAGTTGGTGCCCGTCCGCAGCGCAGGAGTCATCTGGGCGAAGGCTGGATAGTAGACATCCCGCCATCCGAGCAAGATGTGGCTCCAGCTGTCCTCGGCGTCCGAGGCCAAGAGCTCCTGCGCGACTGACGAGTTGGAGTATCGACCGTCGGTGCGCGTCACCAGTCCGGTCGCGCACAACGCCTGCATGAGCACACGCAGCTGATGGCACGGGACGCTTACGGCGCACTGTATGGAAGCAATGTCGGATTGTGGCTCCGCAGACAGGTACCGGAAGACTCCGAGCTCCACGCCGGTGGCGATCGCATTGAACAGAGCCGGAGCGTTCATCAGTAGATAGAATCGCTCACGCAGCGTCTCCATACTGTCGAAAGTATCCATTTCGTGGCATCCCCCAAGGTGCCAGAACGAACTCTGCAGGTCTTGCGAGGCCGGTGACTTGCCGCGAGCCACCAGGTAAAAGCATTCGATCCAGTCCGCCTCAGATATCTGAGGTGGGCGAGGGCGGCGAGCGAACCGTTGTGGGTGGACGGGTGGGTGGCGTGGGCTCGGTCGAGTGTGAGCTGACATTGGGCGTAGAGCTGCTCAGCGGTACCGAAGTGCGCCGAGGCCGGGGTATGGATCCCGATCCCGGAATGTCGATGTTCGTGATTATATGCCAAGAATATGCGTGCGTCGTCCAACGAGCCGAGCCAGTCGGGAAGTCGGGCACGTACTTCATCGTTTCGAACCGTGTCTCTGAATAGGGGTTATCATACGGGGTCCGGGGACGGTAGTGCAATCGTCTCACCATTCGGTGCGCGCTCACCGATCCAAACGTGGACCGATTATCTAGCCAGGACTGCGTGACAAACCACTAGCTCGGATCGGACGTCGGGAACGACTGCCCGCTCAGGTACTGCAGATCGTCGAAGAACCCAGGGTAGGTCTGGCCGACTGATTGATGTCCCCTGATCGCGAGTCCGTCCCGGCTGCGCAACGCCACCACAGCCATTGCCATGACCACGCTGTGGTCGTGGTGGGCAAAGACCTCCGCGCCGCCGGGAACGGTGCCGGTGCCGTGGACGATGATCGCATCCCGGCGTTCCTCCACATGGACACCCGCGGCAGTAAGCTCGAGGCAGAAGTCGGAGATGCGATCGCATTCCTTGAACCGTAACGTCTCCACGTTTGAGATAACGCTGGTGCCTTTGGCGAAGCAGGCCAGGGCAGCGAGCGGGAGGATGCTGTCCGGGCATGCCGAGCCGTCGATGTCGATCGGCTCTACCTCGTCGGCTCCCCGGCACACAAGAGTGTCGCCCTCCTCGTCGATGGGAACGCCCATCTTCCGGAGCGCGGCGATCATCGCCGAGCTGCCGAGGTCGTTGCCTGCGGAACTGTCGATCCGCACCATTGAACCGGGCACTGCCGCGGCTGCGGCAAGGATCCCTGCGACGCTCGAGGCGTCGCTGGACACCGGATGATCCGCGGCCCGATAGCGCTGGCCACCCTTGATCCCGTAACAACGGCAGTCCGTGTCGACGTCGACCTGTACGCCCGCGCGGCCCAGCGCGCGCACGGTGGTTCCGACCATTGGGGCGGAGCTGAGGGTGTCCGACACCACGATATGCACGTCCTCGCCGACCAGCGGCGCGAGGAACAACAGACCGGATAGGAACTGCGAGCTGCGGCGGCCCGACACCGGCACGATGCCACCGTGCAGGCCTGACCCACGACCCACGACCAGAGGAGGGCACGCATCGTCGCCTCGGCCGGCGGCGTCGGCGCCGAACACGGTCAGGGCGTCGATCAGCTCCACGTTTCCCCGGGAGCCGAGCGACCGGTCGAACCGCGTCGCGACCGTGCAGTGCTCCATGGCGGCACCGACCGCGGTAAGTAGGCGCAGGACGATCCCGGAGTTGCCTGCGTCGAGCACGGCCCGTGCCGGCAGGCTGTGGTCGAGGCCATGGACCGACCAGGTACGTTCGTCGTGCTCGCTGATCTGGGCTCCCAGTTGCCGGCATGCGGCAGCCATGGCGCGCACGTTGTCGCCCGAACCGGCGTTCGTGATCGTCGTCATGCCGGCGGCCAGGGTTCCGCACAGCAGTCCGCGCACCGTGCCGCTCTTGGCTCCTGGTGGGGTGACCGAGCCGGTCAGGACAGTGCCAGGAGGGATCCGGATGATGTCAGTGGCGGTCATTCTGTGCTCCGTCTCGGTCCGTCACGAGCGAGTGTGCGTCGAGGTCAGCGATCGGAAGCAGTCCTTGAAGTCTGCGAACGACGTATGGAGGGTCTCCGCGCCATGCACGTGCACCTCACGCTCGACGGCCATCGCGGCGATCGACAGCGCCATGAAGTTGCGATGATCGCCACGCCCATCGACCTCGTCCACAGTCGCGGCGCCGGTCCGGTACGTCTCGAACCCGTCGAGCTGACCATCGCGCAGGATCGGGCGCAGGATCCGGCCCATCCGGGCCAGTTCCTCCAGCACGACCTGCAGCCGGCTGGTTTTGTGGTGCTGGATGTGGCGGGCGTTCCGCAACACCATCCCGTGCGGAAGGCTGGACGCGACGGCCGCCAGCGCGGGGACTAGGGTCGGGATGCCCCGGGCGTCGATGAGGATCCGCTCGGCGGGCGGCGGGCCCGAGACGATCCGTACGGCGGACCCTTCCTGGACCAGCCGCACCCCCATCCGACGGGCCACCGTCAGCGCCGAATCCAGGAGCGAGTCTTCGCCGAGCTGTACGTCCTCCACGAGGATGTCGGCGTCGGTGACTACGGCTGCAGCGGCGAAGTAGAAGAACGCGTTGACGTCGGGTCCGATCCGGGCGGTGCCGGCCCGGTAGCCGCTGGGTTTGACGTCGATCCGGTGCAGGTCGTCGTCCGCACGGACGTCCGCGCCGAACTGCCGCATCATGGCGTAGGTGATGCGGACGTAGTGGTGGCTGACCATCTCCCCCGGCACTCGGATGGTGACGGGGGCGGCTGCGTACGGCGCGGCGAGCATCAGCGAGCTGACGAATTGAGACGTCTCCGAGGCCGGGACGTCGACGGTCCCGCCTGCGATGCCGATGTCCCAAGTGATGATCGGCAGGGTGAGCTCGCGGTCCACTGGCTCCACTCGGCAGCCCAGCTCGGCGAGCGCGGTAAGGAGCGGTTGGATGGGCCGTCCGGCCAGCCGACGATTACCGGTCAGCACGCAAGGTGCCTCGGCCAGCGCCGCGATCGGCAGCAGATGGCGCAGAGCGAAGCCTGATCCGGCGAGGTTCAGCACCGAGCTCGGCCGGTTCGGCCGGCCCCCGACCCCCTCGACAATGAGTTGGCCCCCATCGGTCATGCAGCGGGCGCCCAGGGCGGTGACGGCGCGCTGGAGCAGCGCCGCCTCGGAGCACAGGTTCGGGTTGTGGATCGTCGAGCGGCCCTCGGCGAGCGCGGCGAGCAGCAGCGCTCGCTGCGTGTGCGGTTTCGACGTCGGGATGCGCACCGACCCACGCAGGACGGTCAGCGACTCTGAAGGCATATTTGTGTCTCCTAAACAAGTCGGTCGTCCGCTGTCGGGGTTGCTCAGTCACAGAGGGCTCGGTTCCAGAGCGGCGCGACGCCGGTGCGGGCCGCCACCTGATCGAGCTCGGCCAGCAGGCTCACGGGGACGGGGATGCCCTCTCGGCCGCGGCGCTCGGCGCACCCTCGGCGACGGTCACCCGGAGCCCGTACCGGGATCTCCTTGTCGGCCGGCGGGGTGGTCCGCAGCTCCGCACAGAACTCCGAGACCCGTCGCTCGACGTCCTCGGCGGGAGCGCCCAGCGCCCCGATGTCCAGGCAAAGCACGAAGTGTCCCACGCCGTCGGGTCTAGAACCGGGCTGCCGGCGTCCCCACCGCGCCCCTGCCAACGGCCCGCACAGCAGTTCGACGAGCAGCCCGACGCCGAATCCCTTGTGCTCGCTGTCGGAACCGCCGAACGGCAGGATGCTGTGCCCGGCCAGGCTGTCGATTCCGTCGATCACCTCGCCCGGGTCGACCGCTGGCTCGCCGGCTGGACCCAGTGCCCATCCTTCCGGCAGGCGCCTACCGGCGCGCCGGTACGCCTCGAGTTTGCTGCGGGAGACCATGCTGGTGGAGGCGTCAAAGCCCAGAGTCGAGCTGCCTGCCGGCACGCCGTAGGCCACGGCATTGGTCCCCAGGAACGGGGCGGCGCCGTTACTCGGTGCCACCATGGGCTTGGTCGATCCGGTGAGGACCAGGGCGAACATGCCGGACTCCGCCGCGCGCTCGGTGTACCAGCTCATGCCTCCCGCGTGGTTCGAGCCGCGCACCGCGACGACCGCCACACCATGGGTGGCCGCCGCGGCGACGGCGATGTCCGTCGCCCTACACAGCGCGACGGGGCCCAGACAGTTGTTGGCCTCGATAGCGAGGACGGCGCCGCAGTCGGCGACGACCTCGGGTCGGGCGGTGCCGCTCACGCGCCCCCGGATCAGCGCTTCGGCGTACTGACCCAGGCGGACGACCCCGTGGGTGTCGGTCCCACCGAGGTCTGCATGGATGAACACGTCCGCGCACACCGCCGCCGCGTCCGTCGTCGCACCCGCAGCGACTAGTACCCGAACGGCGAACTCGGTGAGATCCTCGACCCCGACCGTGCGCACCTCGTCGACGTGAGTCATCGGACGCTCGTGATCCGCAGTCCGGATCGGGACGTCGACCGGGTCGACTGCTCCGCGAGCCTGCGGCGCACGATCTTCCCTGTACGACCGCGCGGCAACGCGGCCATAAACTCGATCTGCACCGGCACCTTGTAGGCCGCCACTCGCTCGGCAACGTAGGCGATCAGCTCGTGTTCGGACAGGCAGGCTCCGGGACGAAGCACGACCGCCGCAGCGGCCTCCGCACCTAGGGTCGGGTGAGCACGGCCGAACACGGCAACCTCGGCCACGGCGGGGTGCTCGGCCAATGCTTTCTCCACCTCGAGCGGTGAGAACTTCTCCGCGCCGCGGCTGATGACGTCGACGGTTCGGCCGACGAGTGCGACGTACCCGTCGTCGGTGAGGTGCGCGTGGTCGCCGGTCCGCAGCCAACCGTCGAGGAAGGGTTGCTCGCCGTCGGAAACACCGAGGTAGCCGGGCATCACGACTGGGCCGCGCACGAGGACCTCACCCGTGCTGCCCGGCGCGTCCGTGATCGCACCGGACATCGTGAGCACGGCGATCTCCGTGCCCTGCGGCCGACCGACCGTGCCGGTGCGGCGGATCCCGTGGAGGGGGTTGCTGGCGATCTGGCCCGGCGCCTCGCTGAGCGCGTACGCCTCGACGACTGGAGCGGAGAAGCACCGCTCCAGACCCGCAAGTAGGTTGGCGGCAAGCGCCGACGACGTCGACCGGATGACCCGCAGATTCAGGTTCTCGCCCACGAGCGGGTTGGCGCGGGCCATCGCCAGGAGGCTGTGATGAACGACGGGCGCGGCCGAGTACCAGGTCGGCGCGACCGCTGCGGCCACGGTCGCGAGCTCGTCGGCGTCATTCACCCGTGTGCAGGCGGTGGCGCCGCCGGCCACCAAGGGCGCCAGCGTGCCCGGGAAGATCCCGTGGCCGTGGTGGAGCGACATCACGTTGAGCGCCCGATCCGCAATGCCGAGGTGCAGCGTGGCGACGATGCTGTCGGCCGCGGCCGCGAGATTGCGTTGGCTGAGCTGCACCACCTTCGGCGCCGCAGTGGTCCCCGACGTGAACAGCAGCAGTGCGACGTCCTCCGGCGCTGGTTGCTCATTGTCGGGCGAGCCGTCGGTCTCGTCGGTCGACCAGTCCAAGACCGCGACAGCGGGACCCACCAGGCTGTAGACCCGCGGCGCGGACGCGGCGTCCACCAGGATCGCCGCCGGTGCGAGCAGGGTCAGGTAGTCGACCATCTCGCGGTCGGTCAGGCCTGGGTCCAGCACCGCCGCCGCGCCCGCTGTCGTCACCGCGAGCATGGCCGCCGCGAGCTCCCAGGTGTTAGACATCACCAGCGCCACGTGGTCGGTGCGGCGGACGCCCGCATCGCGCAGCCGTTGCCGGCCGCCATCCCGGATGCGCCGCAGGTCGGCGTGGCTGGCGCGCACATCGACGCCGTCGAGCAAGGCCGCGGCGGACCCCACCGAGCCAGCGGAGCGTCGCAGCCGAGCCTCCAACGTCGTCTCCGGATCCAAGTACAGCGGAAGGGACATGTGCGATCTCCTCCTCCGGGAGTGACGGCCCGGGAGTAACTCAACTCAAGTAGTCCTCGGCGCCACCGGTTCTGACGGTGTCGAGGGTGAAGCAGTGGAATCCGCCACCGAACAGCCGGCGGTGCCGGTGCCGAACGGGCACAACGGTGAAGTGGCGGTCCTCCAGCGTGCTGATCAGCGTCTTGCACGCGTCGTTGACGACGACGGTGTTCTCATCGACCGACATCAGGTTCAGGTCGATGTAGGGGCTCACCGGAATTGGGTCATTGTCGTCATACTGCGGGTAGTCGTCGATGTCCGGCGAGGGCGAAATGATCGTGTCCCAGCTGCGCAGGGACTCGGGCAGGAAGTCAAGGACACCGGCGGAGCGGATCAGCAGGGTGCCAGGACGCAGCGGTATCACGACGCTGTCGATGTGGCTTTGGGTCAGCTTGTGGATCCGTTGCACGCGGAAGCGGCCACGGAGATGGCGCTCCAGCCAGTCGCAGGCCAACGCATGGTTGGCATTGGAGATGTTGACGAGTAGGTCGCGGCCGAGACGCAGGCAGTTGGCGCCGTCGATCATGATCTCGACACCGACGTCATAGGGCGATGGCCGCACGTCGGCGGGCACCTCGATGTTAGGGGCGGCGTTCTCATTGGCCGGGTCGAAGGATGCGTCGGTCATCATTGGCCGGGGCATCGTCGTCCAGCGAGCGCCCTGGTGGAAGTAGCCCATGAATACGGCCTTGAGGAACTGCGTCTCGAAGTAGCGAGCACGCAGGGTTGGTGGGGTCTCGATGATCTCGTCGCCGAGGATCAACGTATTGTCGCGGACGTTGAGCGGCGGTGTCACCGCTGTCGCCCACGCGGGCGTAGCGACCTCCCTGAGCTCAGGCTCCAGGGCTAGCGGGCGATGCACGAGCACACCCAGCGCGCTCAGCTGTGCCGCCATGCCCTCGACGTCCTCGATGAGCTCGTCGACGAAACGTTCCTTCAGCGCCAGCCGGCGTGGCTCGTTTCGGTTGATGCGGTCCGGTCCGGGTCGCCAGTCCGTGATGCTCGGGTAGTAGCCCCGGGCACCGCTGAGGTTGTCGCTGATGAACATGTCGAAGGACAGGTCGCGGACCCGGTCGCGGTAGCCGTCGGCAGAGCCGACGATCACCTCCTTGAGAGGTGAGAAGTCTTCGAAGCTGTTGAGCCGCATCGGGCGGATCCCTTCTGGTCGGGGGAGAGTGACGGACGGGTCACCACGTGACCAAGAGCTCTTGCACGCCATAGACGCTCATGTCGCTCGAGAGCGGCACCTCGTCAGCGGGAACGGCGAGGGCCAACGTCGGGAAGCGTTGGAACAGCGCCGGCAGGGCCGCCCGCATCTCCATCCGCACGAGGTTCTGGCCGAGGCACTGGTGGATGCCGAATCCGAAAGCAAGATGGCCCGAGGTGGGGCGGTTGATATCGAGCTCGTCCGGCATGCCGGGAAACCAGACGGGGTCCCGGTTGACCGCCGGCAGCGAAACGGTGATCGACTCCCCGGCCCGCAGGCACTGACCCGCGAACTCCACGTCCTTCAGGGGAGAACGCGGCACCCCCATATGGAACACCGTCAGGTACCGGAGCAGCTCCTCGACGGCGTTCGTGATCATCTCCGGGACCGCCTTGAGCGCCGCGAGTTGGTCCGGGTGTGATAGCAGCGCAAAAGTGCTCAGCGCCAGCGAGCTCGCCGTCGACTCATGCCCGGCCGTGAGCAGCAGGACGCCGACCCCAGTGATCTCCTCGACATCGAGGACGCCGCCGTTGACGAGGTTGGCCAGCAGGCCATCGCGGTCGCCGCCCGTCGTTGCAAGTGCGCCCACCAGCGTGTACAGCCGGTCCATGGCAGCGGACGCCTCCTCTGCGGAGGCGGTGAGGCTGAAGAGAGTCTCGCTGTGGCGCTGGAACTCGGCCCGCTCGGCATAGGGGACGCCGAGCAGCTCGCAAATCATCTGCGACGGCACCGGCAGGGTGAAGGCCTCCACCAGGTCGACCGGCGGGCCGTGACGCTGCATTTCGTCGAGCAAGCCGTCAACGATGCGGTCGATCGGCTCGCGCAGCGACTTCATCCGACGCGCGGTGAATGCACCGGCGAGCTGCCGACGAATCCGGGTGTGCCGCGGCGCGTCCATGTCTACGAGCCAGCCCGGCAGAGCCGGTGCGCCATAGAACGGCTCCACTCCGGGCCGCGCCACGGGCGGCCGCTTGAACTCCGACCGAGCGCTGAACCGCGGGTCCGACAGCAGGCTGCGGGCCAGCGCGTGGCTGGTGACCAGCCATCCGACGTGCCCGCCCGGGTAGCGCATCCGCCGGATCGGCTCGTTCGTCCGGTATTCGTTCAGCTCAGGGGGCGGGTCGAATGGTGTACTGCGGACGGTAGGATGAGTCGGGATTGTCTCGCGTCTCATGGCCGCACCTCCTTCCTCAGGAAGGTCCCCAGCCGTTGGGCGCCTTCGTCGATCTCGTCGGGCTCGAGATAGCTGCACGCGAGGCGGAGCTGGTTGTCACCAGTGCCGTCGAGGTAGAACTGCGCCATCGGCGTCCAGAGCACTCCGTACTCGGCGGCGGAGATCTCCAGCAGGTCGAGGTCGACGGAGACCGGCAGCCGAACCCTGACGAAGAAGCCGCCCTCTGGCCGGTTCCAACCGATCCTCTCCTGGTCGGCCAGCTCCCTGTCCAGCGCGGCCAGTAGGCGGCCGAGGTTGCGGCGGTAGAGCCTGGCCTTGTCCCTGCTGAACTCGGCAATCGATCCGCCGTTCGCCAGCAGCATCCCGCCGATCACCGCCTGGGTGACCGGGGACGTGTTCATCGTGACCATGGACTTCAGCGCCGCGAGTTCGTCGGCCAGTAGCCTCTCACCCTGCCCGTCGACGCCCGTGACGCGTTGGTCAGCGATCACGTACCCGACCCTAGCGCCGGGGAAGCAGACCTTCGACGAGCTCCCGACGTAGATCACCCGCCGGTCGACGTCCATCGTCTTCAGACACGGGATCGGTGTGTCCTCCGCTGCGGTGAACCCGTACGTGTTGTCCTCCAGCACAAGGAAGTCCTCGCGTGCGGCGAGGGCTAGCAACTCGCTGCGCCGCCGTGGCGTCATTCGGGTGCCACCGGGGTTGGAGAAATCCGTCGCGACGTAGCAGGCTCGGATCCGGTGGCCCTCGCGTCGCGTCGTCCGACAGGCCAGCTCGAGCAGGTCGATGTCGATGCCGTCGTCGGTCTCGTTGATCGGGACGAGCGTGACGTCCAGCAGCTGGGCGGCCCCGGTGACGCCGACATAACACGGGTTGGCAACGGCGAGGACGTCGGCGGGAGAGCGGAACAGCGCCCGCAGGACCAGCAAGATCGCCTCCTGCGCGCCGACAGTGACCACCACGGATGGCGCGGGCACGTCGATCCCCTGGTCCCGGCGCAGGGCCTCGGCGAGGAGGTGGTTGATGATGCCGCGGTTTGGGCCGTACTCGACGATCAGCCGCCGCGCCGCAGCGGCGGTGAATCCCCGGTCGCGGACGAGATGATCGAGGAAGACGTCGATGGAGCGCTGGACGTCGATGTCGTCGAAGAAGGCCGGATGCGGGGCGCCCGGCGCGAAGGAGATCGCCTCGGGGTAGCGGAGCATCACCTCGTTGAGGAAGTCGAAGGACCCCAGAACCGGAGCCCGCAGGGACGCGTGCAGATCCGTAATGTCAAGGACTGTCATCGCTCTGTCCTCAGCAGCCCTGTGCGCGCTGCCAGCGGCGCTCCACCTTGGCGAGCACGTCCACGCTGTAGGAACGGGCGACCTGGGCCGACGCGAACTCAGCCAGGTACTCCCGGTACAGCTCGATCGGCTCCTCGGCGAGGTTGAGCATGCGCCTGTTCACCGAGGCGGCGGGCACGGCCAGCCGCGCGACTGCGCGGTCCACGGCCTCGTCTATGGCAGCCGGAGCGACGACCTCGTCGCACACCAGCCGGGCCTCGGGGTCGGTTGCGACGATCCGGTGGCCGCCGAGGATCAGTCGGCGGGCCAGCCGGCCCCCGACCAGCCGGGTGATCCGCAGGTTGGCCAGGCCGGGCACGATGCCCTCCTCGGCGGCCGGGAGGCTGAAGTAGGCCTGCTCCTCGGCGATGACGTGGTCCATCACCAGCAGCAACTGCATGCCACCGCCGATGGCGAAGGTGTCCACGGCAGCGATCCACGGCTTCGCCACACAGCGGTCGCCGACGGATGAGCCGTGCGGATCCCTCAGGAGTCCGCGCATGACTTTGTTGACGTAACCGAGCTCGCGGCCGAGCAGGAACTCGACGAATGAGATGTCGCCGTTTCGCAGGTCCTTGAGGTTGACGCCCGCGCTGAACACCCGCCTGCCCCGGTACTTCGCGTGCTCGACCTCCGCTCCACGAAGCACCCCGACCCGGACCTGGTCGTCGAGCAGAGCCAGGTCGATCGCCGTCTCGAGGTCGGCGATCAGCTGGTCGTCCTCGGCATTGAGGCTGTGCGCGTTACAGAAGGTGACGTGCGCCGCGTGGCCCCGGCGGTCGACCAGCACTGAGCCCAGCTCGATCCGGCCGGTGGCCGCGAACCTCGCGTCCAGCTCCACCGCACGTGGGGTCGGGCAGAGCATGGCGTCGATCAGGTGTCGGCCCGCAACCGGCGACCCGAGCACGGCCGCAAAGAAGATCCCCTGGTCGATCTCATATCCGTCCTTGTCGGACTGGATTTGCCCGCGCTCGGCGGCCATCTGCTCTCGGGTAGGCACCAGCCCGGGGAACATCGTGGCCGCGGCTTGCAGCAGGTCAGGTAGCCGCAAGTGCCGAGTGTGGTCGTCGGTGAGCCGGGCATAGACCGCGGCCGCGTGCCGGCTCATGAAGCTCTGGCGAGCGGTCCGGATCGTGGCGAGTGCCCGATGCGCGGCACGGTCCTGGTCGGCGTCGCGATCGGGTCGGGCAGGCAGTGTCGCCATGACCCGGAGAGGGCCGGACACCATCTCTGCCAGTGCGAGGGCGTCGCTGTCGAGCAGTGTGCGCTGCTCGTCATCGCCAATGGTGGTCGCGCTTCTCACGACATCGCCCCGGTACCGGAGTCGAGCGGGTCCGTGCGCAGCCGGCGCAGCTCCCGGTCACAGGCCGCCAAATGCACGCCCAGCGCGTCGTCGAACTCGGTCGAACCGGCCTCTGCCAACAGCTGTCGCCGGACTGCCGTCTCCCGGTCGGAAATCCGGGCGACCAGCACCGCCGCGATCCGTACCGCCTCGCCGAGGTCGTTGCTGACCCTGTCGATCAGGCCCAGGTCCGAGGCGGCCGCGAGAGAGATGTCGGTGCCCCACAGCACGATCTGCCTGGCCCGAGCCTGGCCGACCTGGTGTACCAAACGAAACAGCGACATGCCCGGCCAGAAATGGCCGTCGTTGATGGGGAGCACCAGCCGCAGATCAGGTGTGCCGATTCGGTAGTCCGCAGCGAGGAACAGGTCCAGGCTGGGTCCGCCACAGGTTCCGCCAACAGACGCGATGCTGACCGCGCTTAGATTCTCCAGCCGTCGGACCGCCCGTTCCCAGCGGTTGACGGCCTGGATCGAGACGTCTCCGGGCCATTCTCGTTCCTCGGCTCGCGCGTCACTGATCTCGATGATGGCGACGGATTTCTCGTGCCGGTTCTCGATTTGGTCGCAGATTGCGGACACGGCTCGGGTGAGGTCGGTCAGCGTCTCCGATCCGTCGACCTGGAGGGTGACCGCCAGGCCTTCTGATTGCCACGTGGGGTCGAGTCGAGTAGTCATCCTGTTCGCCAATCCTCTCGCTACCAGCTGATGAGCGCCATTTCGATCGTGGATCCCGGACCCATGGTCATCAGCACTCCGTAATCACCGTTCCCGACGCAGTGATCGGCCTGCAGTCGTTCGTAGGAGAAGAGGAACGATCCGCTCGACAAGTTCCCGTGATCGCGGAGCACGCCCGTCGTGTGGCGTACGTCCCGCCGGCTCAGGCCGAGATTGGCGCGAACTGCATCGATCACCTTCTTGCCGCCCGAATGGACGATCCACTGTGAGATGTCGGACCGCGGCACGCCCGTCTCGGCCAGCAGCCGTTCCAGGGCCCGTTCAGCGTGCGCGCCAACGACATAGGGGACCTCCGGGTCCAGGTAGAAGCTGAATTTGCCCTGGTCGTCGTCCCAGTCGTAGCGCATTGCTTCGATCGCTTCGGGGATGATAAAGCTGGAGAACTTCACAAGCGCGGGTCCCGCTCGCCGGTCATCGCCCGCGATGACCGCGACGGCGGAAGCACCGTCCCCGAACAGGCTGTTGACCACGGACGACCGCATCGTCCCGTCGAAAACATAGGCTGCGGAACAAGTCTCGATGCACGCCATCACGGCCAGCTCGCCCGGGTGCGCTGTGGCCCAGCCCGACACCGCGCCCAGCGCATTTAGACCCGCGTTACAACCCATCCCAACCACGTCGAGCCGCGCACAGTGCTGGTCGAGCCCGAGATGCTTGATCAGCAACGCCGAGAAGCCCGGTGTGACGAATCCTGTAGAGGTTACACAACACAGATAGCCGATGTCGGCCGGGGTGGCGTTGGCGTTGGCGTTGGCGAGGCATGCCTCGATGGCTCTCCGGCCCATTGCCAGCCCGTTCGTAACGTGTTTCTGGAGGAGTTCGCCCTGGGTCTCGACCTGTCTGGTGCCATCGGGTAGCCGAGGTGGCAGCGTCAGGCCGCGGTGCTCGATTGCACTGTTCATGAATATCGACCGGATTCGCTCATCGGTGATGGCGAATTCGTCCAGAATCTGCTGTTGGGTGTAGGACGTTGCCGGGACAGCGGTACCCACCCCGGCGATCTGCGATGCCCGGTTCATGGTGATTCCCATTCTTTGCCCCAAAGATACACGGCCAACCTCTGATTCTGCAGGCTGATACGATCAATGCATGTCAGATCGAGCGCATGTGCGCTACAAAACAGCCGGTCGCGTCGCGTGGATCTCCATCGAACGTCCCGAGGTCCTCAATGCGATTTCCCGGCGTACGCACGCCGAGCTTTCCGACGCTTTCGACGATTTCGAGGCCGACGACGAACTGTGGCTCGCGGTCCTCTCCGGTACCGGCCCTCGCGCTTTTTCGGTCGGCCAGGATCTCACTGAACTGGCTGGCCGAGAACGGGACGGCGTCCCGATTCCGTCCACCTTCGGCAGCCGGGGGAAACCGGGCTGGCCCCGCCTGACGGAGCGGTTCGACCTCACGAAACCGGTCCTAGCGAAGGTGCGGGGGTACGCGCTGGGCGGCGGGTTCGAGCTGGCACTCGCGTGCGACATCATCGTCGCGTCAACAGACGCCACATTCGGGCTGCCCGAGGTCCGGCTCGGTCTCGTAGCGGGTGCGGGCGGAGTGTTCCGGCTGAGCAGACAGCTGGCGTGGCACACAGCCATGGGCCACCTGCTGACCGGGCGGCCGATGGACGCCCGGCGCGCCTACGACCTCGGGCTCATCAACGACGTCGTCGAGCCCGACAAGCTCGACTCCTGCGTGGACGGTTGGGTCGCCGATATATTGCGTTGTGCCCCGCTGTCGGTCCGGGCCACGAAGGAGGCCGCCGGCAGGTCCGCCAGCTTGTCGCTGGAGGCTGCCTTCGCCACCCGGTACCCCGCAGAGGAACTGCGCATGCACAGCCGGGATGCCGTCGAGGGTCCGCGGGCGTTCGCCGAGAAGCGCACGCCGGAGTGGCACGGGCGATGAGCGGTGACGGTCGCGGGTCATCCGAGATAGTCTTCGGCTGCGCCGTCGCGGACGGTATCGAGAGTGAAGCAATGGAATCCGCCTCCAAACAGCCGCCGGTGGCGATGTCGCACCGGGACCACCGTGAAACCGTGGCGTTCGAGAGTGCGTGCCAGCTCCGGGCAGGCATCGTTCACAAGCACCGTGTCGGGACTCGTGGACAGCACGTTCAGGTCGATGAACGGGCTGGTGAGGATGAGGTCATCGTCGTCGTAGCACGGGAACCTGTCACCGTCCAGCTCCGGGGCGACGATGGTGTCCCACGCTCGCAGGGCTTCGGGAAGCGCGTCGGCTGTCGCCGGCGACCGGACCAACAACGTCCCGGGCCGCAGGGCGAGCACCATGCTGTCGATGTGGCTGTCACTTAGCCGGTACACCCTGTGGATCCGGAACCGGCCCGCCACGTGGCGTTCGAGCCAGTCGACGGCGAGCGCGTGGTTGCCCGTCGCGACATTGGCCACGATGTCGCGACCGAGACGGAGGCACTGGGCCGCGTCGAACATGATCTCCGTGCCGATGTCAAGTGTGGATGGACGGGGATCCGCGATCGGCTCGGTCGGCCCACCCATGCTGTGCGTCTGTGCGTAGGAGAGGTCGAAGGACGCATCCGTCATCAGCGGCCTGGGCATCACCGTCCAGCGGGCGCCTTGCCGGAAGTATTCTTGAAAGACTGCCTTGAGCAATTGCGTCTCGAAGTACCTCGACCTGATCATCGGCGGCGTCTCGATGATCTCGTCGCCGAGGATCAGGGTGTTGTCGCGCACGTTCAGCGGAGGCACGACGCCAGCGGTCCAGGCCGGTGTGCACACGTCGGCGGTGGCAGCGTCCAAGTCGAGCGGTCGGTGGACGGTGACCGACAGGGAGGACAGACAGTCGGCAATGCCGTCGAGATCCTCGTTGAGCTCGTCGACGTAGCGTCGCTTGACCGGTACCCGACCGGATCCCGGCCGGATCCGCGGATAGTACCATTCGGAGCGGCGCACATTATCGTTGACGATGTTGTCGTGAAAGAAGAGATCGAACGAGATATCCCGGTGATGGGACACGTAATTTCTGGCCGACCCGACCACCGCTTCTTTGAGTGGCGACCACTCGTCGAAACTGTTCAGCTCCACAATCAGTTCCCCTCGCCTGATCTGCGATGCCACGAATCCAAACTACCGGTTTGCAACCCCGGAGGCGCTTCCCGATGGGCGTTTCGATTACCATCCGACAGATTTTTCTCACGAAATTTCCGATGAGTTCAGCTATCGCATAATTGCCCGATCGGCGGTGAATAACTGCCAGATAACTCCTGTACGCACAATTAAGTTAGCCGATCCATGAACGTGGTGCAAGCCGTGTCAATTGGTACGAGCTACGAAGCTCAGCGCTCCGCGTTTGAAACCGGCGTGGCGGGCTCGCAGCCCTACGATCAGACCGCCCACATCGCAGCCACCTGTGGCTCGCCACGGCACTACTGCCCGACAGGCTGACATCGATGCAATGATTGCTTCGAACCGATTTCCTACCTGCAGCACCGGCGCCCAACTGGCCGCCATCCGCGAGAATGCGCGGGTAGCCATAGCCGCATTGTGGCGTACTAGGTGTACCAGGACATCGCGACGCACTTAACGGGTAGGCGAGGACGTCCTCCAGCCTTTGGACTTGTGGGAAGTGGGCTGCGTGGATCCTGTGCCGCTCGGAAAGTCATCGCGGCAGCTCACAGCGCCAGAGCCCGTCCCTGAGCACATCGGCGACGTTCGGTCGCATCGACGGAAGTCGAGCGTAAATTGCCTGAATTCCGCAATCACACTGCTCACCAGCCTAGAGAACGGGTGACACGGGAGATTCCCCGATCTTACGTCGAGCCGACTTTCGATTTTCGATAGCTCGTTCTCATAAGCGCGACGCTTCCCGCGTGTAGCGATGGTAACACAAGATTGATGGCTCCGGCTGAGCGCTCGCCAAGGACACTCGCACGGCACGAAATGGCGAGATAGCCAGCTTCCAACGAAAGGCGTGCGTGCTCTTGCTTCTCGTGCCGCACTAACATCCGACGCGGCCGGTGCTTTTTGGGGATTGCCGACGCCTGTTCAACCGAGGAAATTCCTCACTTGAAAGCTCCTGAGCAGAGTGCCCGCACCGGGGTCAAGCACCGGGGCTTGCTGCGGGCGACCTCCCCTGAGCGGCGGACATTGCGGCCGTGAGCGGGGCACTCAGGCGCCTCAAGTTCACGGTCTGGTCAGCGCAGGTGACATCATTCTCTGTACGTGTAGCCTATGCACTCACCTGGCGGCGTTCTTCCAGTTGCAAGGAAAACTCCTTCCAGAACCTCGAACACTCACGCGCCAGCTCCATAACGGTCTCCGTACAGTGTGCCGGCACGCTGTTCAACAACTGCTCGCGTTCATCACCCCTCATCGTCTGGATCTCCAACCGACGCAGCAAGGCACGCCCAGCCTGACTGAACCGCAGTGAGGGATCCTGACGCAATCTCAGCAACAAGATGCGCGGATCCTGTCCACTCGCGTTGGTGACAGCGGAACCGCGCTGTCCGTTCGATCCAGCCAGCCGACCCTGAGACGCATCCGCCGAGCGCCGCCTCGACGGGACCGGATCTTGACCGCTTTGGATCCGCCGCCGAACATCGGCGGCCGTCCCAAGCGACACTCCCGCCGCCCGGGCTACCCGACGCAAAGAGGAACCGGGATCCCCCTTCAGCAACTCACTCACTCGTCGACGTCCTTCGGCCGCATCGACAGGCCGCACTCGGCCGTCCCGCCCGATCCTGACCTCGACCCTCGGCGCTGTCGGGTCGGACTGCCGCAGCGCCGCGATCGTCTTCGCGTCCAACCCGGAGGCTCCGCCGATCACCCTGTCAGACCACAGAGGATAGGACTTAACAATGCGCTTCGCGGCCGCAGTGCGGTCTGCGAGAGACAACGGCAACCCATGCACGATATTAGCTTTGACCGCAAAAATGAAAGATTCCTTATCATCTCCATTGAAGAACACTACGTCAATCTCAGATTCTCCGCGCCACACAGCAGCGCGCAACCGGTGCATACCGTCCACCACGCGCATGTTTGAACGCTGCACGACGATCGGCGGCAACCGCGCGCACACCTGGGCCAGCACACGCGTATGCTCGGCGTCCTCCCCAGCAAGGCGAGGCGAGTCAGCGGGCAACAGAGAACTAATCGCCACACGCGTTATCGGCCGCCCAACCGACAAAGTGCACGTTTCCGACGAAATAGCGGACCCATCGACCCACATCATCCCCCCAGCCGCCTCAAAATTAGCCACATCAGCCATCAAGATTACTCCCCCCCGATAAGACACTTAGAACTCAGCTGATTTCAGTTGAGCTGACCGATCCCTGCCGTAACTTACACTCGATTCCACTCAATTCACCCGTATCTATGGCCATCCACTTTGAACACTAGTTTCGGCTGCACACGAACTGCGTGGAATCGCTAGAGCGTGCAACCTATTCATGGGTGTCGGCACAGTCCTGCGATGAGGAGTGCCTGCACGGTGGCACACTGGTCATGGAGCACTGGGCAGGATACGGCCACTCAGGCTGATCATGCGGTTGCTCTCGCCAGCGTAATCGCCTGGAGTGTCGCCGCGCCCGCTTGTTTCGTTCCCATTTTCGTAGCATGATAAGATTTCGCATACTCCGGTGAGATCGAGCGACTTTCTCCCTCTCCGCCATAATGTCTCGGATTAGTAGGTCGTAGAGCCACATTCTTCGTGAGCCCTCACATCTAGTGTGCCGCTTGCAAGTTTACTCGGACGGGTTCGCACCACTAAATCGAGACCAGCCTCACACCCACCTCTGCTAGCAAACGTATGCGCTTTGGTGTCCTCCCCGGTACTGCGAGGCGAGTCAGCCGGCAACAGAGAAGCGATCACCACGCGCGCTGTCCGCTCCTCAGCCGACAAGCTGCATCTTCCCAACGACATAGCGGACCCATCGTGGCTGGCCGTTTCGCAAGGCGGCTCAATATTGGCTACATCGCTCATCGAAAGTCCTCTAGCCAGGGACCGCCTAGGACGACCAGAATTGCGTGACCAACCCGGCGGTTGAGCGCATCGCTGCGCGCTAGACGACAATCAACCTCGACTCATAAGCGATGAACCCAACAACCGGGCGACTAATTCGTTACAGCGGGAGGGCTTACTCGCACGGAATCAAAGAATAGAGCGTGTCCTTCTTCTTGTGGAACAACGACCACCTCCCCTAGCTAAACCCTGCTCCAATCGCATCGCCACACTCGGTCGAATAAGTAGCGGCGCGGCGGCCGCGTGGCCAGCACCACCGAACGCGAAGCCGATGCATGCCGTCGATCGCACGCATGGTGGCACGGTGCACAACAATCGAGGGCAGGATTGCATTCGAGCCAGCAAGCGTCTGCGTGTGCCCTGATCTCTCCCCCTTTACCCTCGACGATTAGGAGGGTGTCAAAGCGTCTATAGAAACGGTTTCGATCGGACTCAATTCCGCAGTACAGACCCCGCACTGCGCAATCGCATCAGCCCCATGCCCAAGCCAACCGCGAACATCGTGAGACACCATTCACGATGTTTTGGGCAACCAACTGAGCCAGACTGCAGAAACGACCACCCGCTCCGGCTGGGATCACCAGCAGCGTTGCCGATCCCGGCCAACACCTTGCAGCGGCCTGGCGAAGCCGGACCGACCAGTCCGGCCCGCCCCTTAGCCGGACACTGACACCGCTAACGGCGCGCAACTCTGCACACCATCATCAGGAACGAAGCATTCAACCTCATTCGGCCTGCTCCCCGGTTGGCGCGCGGCCCGCCCTGGGACAAGTAGCGACCTGTTGGCGGTGCCGATTGTCCGGTTACCGCGAGCCTAGACAACAGCGACGCTGCTGATCGTAGCCAGAGCGAACTGTTGTCGTCAACTCCAGTTTCCACCCTTGTCATGTGATTCACATCACATGACAGACGCGACGCGCTGGTATTGACAACAACTAATGCGCTTCTTGCCGCGAGGGCTCGATGATGAGAGCCAGTGCCCAGAAGTATACACCGAGGTCGCCAGCTCTCTGTAATGTCACGAACATGTCATTCGACCGCACGTTCAAGCGTTCTGCAGGTTATCCGAGTGTCAGAATTTCGCGCCCCGACACGTGACACTCGCAGTTCGTCTTTTGGGTCTCGGCGTTGGACTCTCAGGCGCTTAACCAAAGAGGGACTGGAACGAAAACGGAATACAACAAGAGCCGGCGACACTTCGCGCTCGGACATTTGACCCCTCGGCGCTAGAACACAGAGAATTCAACGAGGCCGCGACCTGAATCTGCGTGCGCAAATCGGGAATGCTTCAACCATTCCGCTTATTCCGGTGCAACCGTCTGGCATCCCAATTAGTGGGGCCAGGGTGAGCTAACTCCTCACTCCTGAGCTATAATCATGAGTACAATCAGCTGGAACGAGCGGGAGGGGAAACGTTGCCGCACTCTGCGCTCGGTCTCGCGATCAGGGCTGGAGGGCTTTTTGACGGTGAGCGATGGCTCTCCGGTCCGGTGCTAGTGGTTGTTCGTGGTGGTTGCGTGGTGGCTGTGGACACCTCCGGTGCGGCAGCGCCGGAGGATTGCGAGTTGGTCGACTACGGGAGCCGGTCATCGGTTGTGCCAGGTTTGATCGACGCCCACAGCCATCTGGCTTTGGATGCTGCGCGGCCGATGCAACAACAGATGGTCGATGATTCGGACGAGCAGGTTCGAGCTGTTATCGCGGCGAATGCCCGGCTGGCGTTGCTCGCCGGGGTGACGACGATCCGCGATCTCGGTGATCGTGGATTCTTGACAGTTGAGTACGCAAACCGTCAAGCGAGCTGCGCGGCTGCCGATGGACCATTTGTAGTCGCTGCGGGTCCGCCGATCACACGCCCCGACGGTCACTGCTGGTTCCTAGGCCGACCTGTGGGCACTGTCGATGACGATACCCAGTTGGTCAAGTCGGTAGGGGAGCTGGCCGAACGTGGGGTGGACGTGGTGAAGGTGATGGCCAGTTCGGGCATGGGCGCTGACCCCCACGACACGCAGTTCGATCGCGCAGCGCTGAGCATGTTGGTTCAGGCGGGGGCGGAGCATGGATTGAAAGTTGTCGCCCACGCGCATGCGATACGTGCAATTGCGGATTCAGTCGCAGCTGGGGTGTGGGGTATTGAGCATTGCTCGTTTATGACCGCAGCCGGTGTTGCTCGCGACGACGAACTAGTGGAGGCGGTCGCCCAGAAAGGGATCTATGTCGGCTGCACAGTGGCCAAACCGCGTGCAGACATGTCACCGGACGTGCTGGCAACATTGGAGCCGTACTGGGCCAATAACGCCTACATGCACACTAGAGGTGTCAAACTGGTCTGCTGTACCGATGCTGGCATCAACCCAGTGAAAACACATGATGTGCTGCCCAGTGACATGGCGTACTTCGCTTCCGAAGTCACTACCACCATCGACACACTGCGCTCGGCAACCACTGTTGCTGCCGCATCGTGTGGGGTCGCAGACCGCAAGGGGGCGATTAAACAAGGCATGGACGCTGATCTGGTGGTCGTCGCCGGGAACCCGATCGACGATATCGGTGCCCTATGCAGGGTGCAGGCGGTGTACCGGGACGGAGCGATCGTGGATCAAGGTATGCGTTGATGCCAGACTATGACAAGGGCGTATGGCTGGCCACACGCGTTCTAAGTCTGCTGGAACAGAAGTACGGACCTGAACGCATCCCGTCCATACGTAAACTCGCCAGAGAAATATCCGCCGCATCTCCCGATGCCCGAATCTCTCACACTCAGGTCCGCAAGATTCTCGACGGCAGCGTCGGTAACGTCACCACCAGGACTCTCGAGATACTCGCCCAATTCCTCAGTGTGCCCACCGCTGATCTAACCCCGCCATCCGAATCTGAGTCGGTCGCGGGTATCATGGCTTTCCGGTTGGCCACACTTACTCCTGCCGAGCTCGTGCAGCTTCGCGACGAAGTCGCATCACTCCTGCAGCAACATCAGACACCCGATGATTTGCCCCACAGGAGTGACTATGGCGCTTAGAAGCCGCGCCCACGATCAACTTGTCGAGCGGGTCGTGGCGCGTTTGCCCGAGTTGCCACAACCCTGGTCTATCGAGGATTTCATCGATAGGCTGGGTTCGGTGCGGGGGCGACCCATCTTGGTGTGGCCCTACGCGATGACGAGTTGCCTGACCGGGATGTGGTACCCAGACACTGCTGTTGACCATATCTTTGTAACCAAAGCGGCGACCGGCCGATATCGAGATGCGGTCATCTTGCATGAGGCATGCCATGTCATCCTCAAGCATGGTATCGATACTTGCTATGACGCGAACTTGGACATTCTCATCCGTCATAGCAACCTGCTTGAAGAGCGTATCGCTGAAGACTTTGCCATAACCGTGTTGAACGTCGCTGACCAGCGAGCCTATCTTCGCGGAAGGAGTCAATTAGCGCAATCATTTGGGGCGCGCTATGCATGACTGGGTGGAACCACTTCGCGCCACCTTACTTCTGGCTATGTTGACGGCTCTGGTCCTGCGAATTCCTTCAATATTCCGTCGTGACCAGCGCGCAAGCCTACTCATCCTCATCCCGCTCGCAACCGGCGCCCTTTCGATACAACTACTGAAGGGGTGGCCCGGCCATGCCTTCGTCGCCCATCTCGGCGTTAGCGGATTGGATCAACTGGTAGTCCAGCTTGTTGCCGCCGCAGATTTCGCCGCCCTATGGATATTCGTTAGGTTGCTGAATCGAGGCAACGAATGGCGATCCTGGGCTCTTCCCCTGACTCTCGCAGTAAGTGAGGCTACGGCGACCGTGTTGGTATTCGCAACCAGCGCTCCTGGCCTGACATTTACCGAAATCGCAATAGATAGCGCATGGAGGTGGTACGCCCTGTCTTGGGTGATCTTCGTTCTTACGGCGTCCGTAGGCACACTGTGGGAGTTCTCTGTCATCTACCGGAATGAATCTACACCCGCCGTGTGCGCTGGAATCGCTTTGCTCATGACGGGGACAGCACTGGAGCTAGTCTACGCACCGGTCCGGCTGATCCGGTGGTTCGGAACTACGTCAGAGCTGCTCGTCAATATATGTTTCTGGTCGTCGTTCTTCAGATTCATACTCGTTGCTCTCGGCTGCACGATCGTTACCCTATCGCATAGACTAATCTGGCTGATTGCATGGAGAGACTATCGAGCGCTGGAGTCAATATGTTTGGACCTGGGTACTCTGCGTATTCCAGCCGGGCCGCAAGTGCTCCCTTCGCTGAATCCAACCGACAAAATTCTGATGAAACGGCTCAATAAGAGAATAATTGCAATCCTCGACCGCATGTATGCGATCCATAAGAACAGCGATGGACAATATTCAAATGATGTACAGGCGGCCGCAACAATGATACTTGAGAAGTGTACAGAATCGGTATCGGCGAAAGAACTCCACGCCCGGTGCCGCCCGCTGCTTGATACGATGCAACGGGACGGCTCCGGGTGGACGCGGCGCACCTGAACATCGCGCTTCTGCGGAGGTGCACATTTCAACGGTACTCGCTGGGCGTGTGCTCACCCAGACCGCATCATCGGCCGCATCGATGCTAATTTCATTTCTCATCGTGTCGGGTTGCGTGTAAGGCGCCACGAGATCGCGGTTCTACACCGCCAGGTCACCAGGCCACCGCCCGTCGTGGCCAGACCGGGCGATGCTGTCCGCATTGGCTCGGCTGCTGCCACGCGAACTACACCCGACCGGCTCGTCACCCCCGCGACACCGCTGGCCTGGCATCGCCGCTTGATCACATGGAAGTGGACCCAACCCGCGCCCGGGAGGACGTCCCAGAATCGACAACGAGCTGCGCGCTCCACAACGCCGTCCAGAAGCCCGACCAGCTACGCGGCGATGACGGCAGCCGCCTCGGCGAGGCCCGACTGAGCATCCTGGACTCCGCGCTCACCGACCGCGCGCCAAGCTGCCCCCCACCGCACATGCTCGTCTCGCAGGCCCGCGCCTACATCCGCCGACACGACCCAAGCCTGAACGTCTACTCGGTCGGCAGGCACCACCACGTTGCAGTGCGCACATTGGAGCGAGCGTTCGCCGCTGACGGGAGAACCCTCACCGAGCTGATCCGCACGCTGCGCCTGCACGCACTGAGACGGAACCTGGCCGATCCCTGCGGGGTGCCAAAAGTCGGACCGCGGCTGCGACCTGGCCATTTGTGCAAGATCTAGAATGGTCGCGAAGGGAAACCTGAACACGTGCAGGCACAATGATCGATTATTTGAACGAGTTCAGAAATGGCCGTTGATCACTCGAGCGCTTCAGGCGAAGTCCCAGCTCAAAGCGCCTGACCAAGTTTTCGAGCCCCACACGGTATCAGCGGCCCCTCCCATGCGCGCCTGGTACGCGACAAGCTAATGCGAATATCCGGTAACGATCGATGCGCCGTGCGCCAGAGCTGACCCGAGCCTCGTCTCGAGCGGGCCGTAGCGACAGCACTCACGGACGCAAGCCACGCTCCATGTCGCTGACCACGGGGCCGGGAATTTTCGTGATCAACGGGTGACAGACTCCCACCATGGCTTCTGAGACGATCAGCACCGTGTCTGCGGGAACCTGGACGCTCGGGGATATGACGGTCAACCGGGTCGGGTTCGGCGCGATGCGCTTGGCCCAGCGCGGCCGGGCGTTCGCGCCCGAGGCCATCCCTGGCGACCGTGACCAGGCGATCAAGGTGCTGCGCCGCGCGGTCGAGTTAGGCGTCAACCACATCGACACCGCTAGCTTCTACTTCTCCTCGCTGCGCTCGGCCAACGAGCTGATCAACACCGCACTGGCCCCCTACCCGGACGACCTGGTCATCGCCACCAAGGTCGGCCCCCGTCGGGACCCATCCGGCGAGTGGCTGCACCAGGCCACCCCGGCACAGCTGCGAGGGCAGGTCGAGGAGAACCTGCGCCAACTCGGCCGCGACCGCCTGGACCTGGTGAACCTACGCCTGTCCGGACTGGAATCGATCGCCGAACACTTCGGCGCACTGGCCGAGCTGCGCGAC